>VTLG01016376.1_pt1 | contig 33561 bp, 55 predicted proteins | sample 4694571 | NCBI WGS metagenome assembly VTLG01 (sample SAMN12604809, study PRJNA352737) | marine metagenome | biome: ENVO:00000447; feature: ENVO:00000209|ENVO:00000569|ENVO:01000036; material: ENVO:00002151; isolation source: viral sequences binned using virsorter ...
GTCCTAAAAAAAACCCAGACGAAACCCCCCTACCCCTAACCCCTACCCCTAATATTAATAATAATAGTATGATGGATTTTGAAAAAGATATTTGGAATAGTATAAATCTAAAAAGAGGAAGTAAAAAAAGAGCTTTTAAAGAATATATTAAAATAAAAGATAGTGTAAAAAGTTCTGTAATAGTAGAAAATTATAATAAATTGATTAGCAATACTAACGATAAGCAATTTGTTCCTCATTTATCTAGTTGGCTTTCTGCTGAAAGGTGGGAAGAAAATTTAGATTTAACAAAAAAAGAGGACGATAATTTTGGTATTGTTCCTAGAGACCCATTTCGTAATTTATCTTTTTGGCAAAAAGGTCGTAGAATGCCACAGGATTTTGATAGAGATATTGAAATAATGTATCAAAAAGGAAAAATATCTGACGAAGCAATGAAAGAAATGGGTTTTGATATATAATAATACATAAGCCACTAGTTTTTTCGCTAGTGGCTATTTTCTTTTTGTTGTAAAGTTTATTTATGAAAGTGAAAGTTGAAGATTTATTATTTAAAATGTATTTTACAATACAGGAAACTGATGGCAAATTTTCTGGTTTTGTTCAAATAGGTGGCTTTGATTCAGAAGAAGAAGCAAAAATTTATTTGGCAAATCTAGCAAAAAATGATAGCCATGCAGAAGTATTAACAGGAATACCAACTATTCATTAATGAATTTATTAGAAATAGAAAAAATCACACCTTACGCAAGAAACCCTCGTAAGAATCAAGATATTGATAAAGTTGCTAGTTCAATAAAAGAATTTGGTTTTCAACAACCCATAGTTTTAGATAAAGAAAAAATAATAATAGTAGGACACACTCGTTTCTTAGCTGCTAAAAAATTAGGCATGAAACAAGTCCCATGTATTATAGCTGATAAACTTACTGACCAACAAGTTAAAGCATACAGAATAGCTGATAACAGGGTGGCTGAAGAATCAAAATGGGATAATGAATTATTAAATTTAGAATTAATTGATCTACAAAAAGATAATATAAATTTAGAAAATTTAGGTTTTGAACAAGAAGAATTAAATAAAATATTTAATGATAAAGACCCTTTATTTGTTTCACCTGAACAATCAAATATTGATATTAACCAAGAACACATTGAAGATTTCATTCCCTCGCAAGTTCGTATGGTGCAATTATTTTTAAATTCAGATTCAGAGCCAAAGTTTAAAGAAATGGCTAATTCATTACAAGATCGCTATAATACAGATAATTTAACCGATACAGTATTTAAGGCGATTGAAAATGAATTTAATAGAAGCTAAACCAGTATTATCAAATGAACAAATAAAAGAATTGCATGGCAATTTTTTAAATGAATCATATTTAAAATATCCAATAATAAATACCGATACTATTGTTAAAAATGAAAAAGGCGAAATATTATTAGTTTTTTTAAAAAATGTAATTCCAAATGATATTTCACATGAAGCATATAAAGTTTTTAGAAAAGCAGTAACTGTTTCAAATAATAGAGGACAAGCAGCGGGTCCCTTGCCACCAGAATTAAAAACAGGAGATAAAATAGATCATTTAACAGTAGGAAAAATACAAGGAAACAGGTTTTATCCTTTAAGAAAAGATGGAACTCTTTCTAACTCTCCTAAAGCAAGGTCAGTATATAGTTCTATTATAGGATATGCTGATAGATATGCTAGAATACCTTATTGTCGTACAACAGAATTTACACGAAAATTTTTTGATGAATATAAAAAATCTTTACCATATATAAGGTTTATAGGGAAAAAATTTAAAGAATATGTTCCTGAACGATATGAAGCACAAAAAAAAGCATGGGAAAATACTCATCAAGATTTTAAAATACAAGAAACACCATTTACGACTGTCACTTTAAATAAAAATTTTAGAACAGCATGCCATTACGATAAGGGCGATTTACCAGAGGGATTTGGTAATTTAGCAGTATTAGAGGGTGGCGAATATTCTGGTGGTTATACTTTATTGCCAAGATATGGTGTTGGTGTTGATGTTCGTAGTTGTGATTTATCTTTATTTAATGTTCACGAACTGCATGGAAATACAGAAATCAAAACAATAGGTAATGCTGAAAGAATATCAGTTGTTTGTTATTTTAGAAAAAAAATGACTGAATGTGGTAGTTCAGAAGAAGAATTAGAAAGGATTAAAAACAAATGATACACCCTATTTATATACCAAGCAAAAATAGACCAGAAGCTAAATTTTTGGAATTAATAAAAGATTTAGACACAGAAAAACATTTAATATTAGAGCCACAAGATATTGATAAATATTCTAAATGGAAAGATTATTATAAAATATTAAATTTACAAAAAAATGATCAGGGATTGCCTTTTGCTAGAGATTTTGGAAAAAATTATGCAGAAAATAATAAAAGCAAATGGTATTGGCTTATAGATGATGATATAACTAGATTTTACAAAACTGAAAATAAAAAAAATAAACATATAACACCTGAAGAAGCATTAAGTTCAGCACAAGATTTATTTAATGTTATGCCTGTTGCTTTAGGGGCATTAGAATATCAACAATATGCATGGAGTCAAAAAAAACCTTTTAAACTAAACTCTTATGCTGATTGTGTCGTTTGTTTTAATGTTGAAAGGACAAAAAAATATAAATACGATTTAAAATTTAAACTGAAACAAGATAGAGATATGGCATTACAAATAATGACTGATAATCAGTATGTTATGAGAGCATTACAAATATCTTTTGCTTGTCCTAGTTATGGTAGCAATAAAGGTGGATTGCACGAAATTTATAAACAAAATTTAGAAAAGGTATGTGCAGAACAACTTATGAATAAATGGGGCAGTAAATATGTATCAATACAAATTAAAGACCATAATCAAGGGCAAAGGTATGATGCTAAAATAAATTGGAAAGCATTTAAGGTAGATATTCAATGAGTGAAAAAGTCAAAAATAAGGTAGGAAGACCTAAAAAAGAGATACCCTATACATTAGCAGATGTTGAAAAATTGGCGACTATGCAGTGTACTAGAGAGGAAATAGCCAACTTTTGTGGGGTGTCAGTAAGCACTCTAAAGCGTAATTTTGACCCCCCTATAAAAAAGGGGTGGGATAAGGGCAAAAGGAGTTTAAGAAGAGCCATGTTTGATAAAGCTATGAGAGGAAATACAACTATGTTAATTTGGCTTTCAAAAAATTATTTAGGTATGAAAGATAAGGTTGAAACATCAGAAGAGAAAGAGCCATTGCCTTGGACAACTGATATTACATAATGCCATTAACAAAGCCACAGGCAGAAGTTATTGGAAGTAAGGCAAGATTTAGAGTTTTAGTAAGTGGAAGAAGATTTGGAAAAACTTTTTTAGCCATTAATGAATTAGCAAGATTTGCACGATTCCCTAATAAAAAGGTTTGGTATATTGCTCCTACTTATCGACAAGCTAAAGGTATATGCTGGTCAGATTTAGTAGGAAGATTAAAATATCATAATTGGATTAGTGAGGTAAATAATAGTGATTTGACTGTAATATTGCGTAATAATTCAAAAATATCTTTAAGGGGTGCTGATAACGAACAATCTTTAAGAGGTGTTGGTTTAGATTTTTTATGTATGGACGAATTTGCTGATATAACTCCTAGTGCTTGGTTTGAAGTATTAAGACCTACATTATCTGACACTCAAGGGCATGCTTTATTCTGTGGAACTCCAAGAGGTTTTGGTAATTGGGCATATGATATGTATGTTAAAGGCACTAGTGATAAAGAATGGGAAAGTTTTAAATATACAACTTTAGAGGGTTCGCAAGTTCCTGATGAAGAAATATCACAGGCAAAAGATGATTTAGATGAAAGAACTTTTCAACAAGAATATATGGCTAGTTTTGTTAATTATGCTGGAATGATTTATTACAACTTTGATAGGAAAAAAAATATTGTAGATAGTTTTAATAGAAATTATGAAACATTACACATTGGATTAGATTTTAATGTTGACCCTATGTGTGCTGTTGTTTCAGTTATAGAAAATGATAGAATTTTTGTAATAGATGAGATACAAATATGGTCATCAAATACAAATGAAATGGTTGAAGAAATAAAAAGAAGATATGAAAAAAGAGTTATCGTATATCCAGACCCAAGTGCAAGACAAAGAAAAACATCTGCTGGTGGCATGACCGATTTAGCAATATTAAAAAATGCTGGATTAGATGTACGATGTAGAAACTCTGCACCATTTGTTAGAGATAGAATTAATTCAGTTAATGCAAAATTAAAAAATGCAAAAGGAATTCATAGTCTATTTATTGTAAATTCTTGCAAAAATGTAATAAAGAGCATAGAAAGACAGATATACAAAGAGGGAACTCATGTACCAGATAAAGATAGTGGTTATGATCATTTCAACGATGCTTTAGGTTATATGATTGAATATAATTTTCCTTTGCGTAGAGAGTTTAAACCAAGCAGACCTAAAAGGTGGAGTTAATGGCTGAATACGATAGAGATTTTTTAACAACCAAACATAAGTTATATGAAGATAATATACTTAATTGGGAATTTTATATCCGTTCTTTTCTTGGTGGTAATGATTATAAAAATGGATACAATTTACATAGATACATTTTAGAAACTCCAGAAGAATATGATCAACGAATTAGACACACACCAGTTGATAATCATTGTCGTAATGTAGTTCAAATTTATTCTAGTTTTTTATGGCGAGTTCCTCCGAGTAGAGATTATGGCAAACTAAATGGCGATCCTCAATTAGAAGCATTTATTGAAGATGCTGATTTAGATGGAAGAAGTTTTAATAATGTTATGAGAGAAATGCAAACTCAAGCATCTATTTATGGCAACTGTTGGGCAATTATAGATAAGCCACAAGTTAATACAAAAACAAGAGCAGAAGAATTAGAACAAGACATAAGACCTTATATATCAATTTATACTCCTGAGAATGTTGTTAATTGGCATTATTCAAGAGCAAAAAGTGGAAGATTTTATTTAGATTTATTAGTTTTATTAGAAGATGTTAATCAAGAAAGAGCAATCGTCAAAGTATTTACAGAAGAAGATATAAGCACTTATGAAATTAAAGATTATTTAAAAGATTATTCTAATAGAGAAATTAGATTAATAGATGAAGTATTAAACCCATTAGGTAAAATTCCAGCTGTAAATTTATATAATCAACGATCACATAAAAGAGGAATAGGTATTAGTGATTTATCAGATGTTGCAGAATTACAACAATCTATTTACAATGACTATTCTGAGAAAGAACAATTAATTAGATTAGCAAACCACCCCTCTTTAGTTAAAACTCCAAATGTAAATGCTTCTGCAGGTGCTGGTAGTATTATTGAAATGCCAGAAGATATGGATGCTAATTTAAAACCTTATATTATTCAACCTAGTGGTCAAAATTTAGATGGTATAATGAAATGTATTCAAACAAAAATAGAAGCGATTGATAGAATAACACATATGGGAAGTGTAAGAGCAACAACAGGACAAATTGCAAGTGGGATAGCTTTACAAACTGAGTTTCAATTATTAAATGCTAGATTAAGTGAAAAAGCAGACCATTTAGAAAATGCAGAAGAATCAATATGGTCTTTGTTTGCTATGTGGCAAAATCAAACTTGGGATGGCTCAATAGAATATCCAGATACATTTGATATTAGAGATTGGGCGAGTGATGTACAATTATTACAAACTGCAAAAGCTAGTGGAGTTAAATCAGAAACATTTACAAAAGAAATTGATAAACAAATAGTATCTGCTGTGATAGATGATGACGATGCCATTAATACCATTAATAATGAAATTGATAATTCTACTACTGCGATTGGACAGTTTGATACACCTAGCATTGAGGGTCAAGAATTGGCTGAAGAATAGGAGAAGTCCTAATGTCAAGGCAAGAAATATTAGAAAAACTCGCAGATCAACACGAACTACAAATAAAAAAAACATTAGAAAACCTAGAAGCAGAAATCGTAAGTAGTATTTCAAGAGCAACAGGTGGAGCAGAATTAATAGAAACTAGAATAGCCATAGAATTACGAAAAGATATTAAACGACATATTGAAGCTACATATTTAGCAACTGCTGATTCTATAGTTAGAGATTATGATAAAATTGTTAATGAATTTTTAAAAGAATTTGGAACTTTAAAAATACCAGATAAGTTCAAATCATTAACTAAAATAGATTTAGAAACTATAACTGCTTTAAAATATCAATCTTTTAGTGGTTTTGAAGATTTGGCTAATAGATATTTAACTGAAATATCTGCAAATGTTTATCAAAATGCTATTGCTGGTCGTTCTTTTAAAGATATGGTTAAGGATATTAGAGGTAAAATAACAGGCGAAGTAGATATACGAGGAAGACCTATGTCAATGTATGCTAGTCAAATAGCACATGATTCAGTTATGCAATTTGATGGACAATTTACTATATATAAAGCAAAAAGTGCTGGTTTAAAAAGTTTTAAATATACAGGAACTAATATTGCAACAACTAGAGATTTTTGTCGTAGGCATGTTGGCAATACTTATAATGAAAAACAAATTAGAGCAATATGGACAGGAAATTGGAAAGGCAAATCTAGTGGCGACCCATTTATAGTTAGAGGTGGTTATCGTTGCAGACATACTTGGTTGCCTGTTGACAAAGATTGGGATATAAACGATTTAACATAAAGGAGTAATTATGGCTGACGAGCAAAAAACGGATACAGTTGAAACTGCAACAACTGAAGTCCAACAGGAAGAAGTAAAACAAGAAGAAGTTGTTAATACAGGTTTTACAGCAGAACAAGTTGAAAATAAAATAAAAGAACGATTAGCAAGAGAACGAAGAAAAATTTTTAAAGAATTAGGAACAGAAGATTTAAATGTTGCTAAATCTGCTTTAGAAGAAAAAGAAGCGAAAGAATTAGAAATAAAAAAACAGCGAGGAGAGTTTGATGAAATAATAAAAACTCAAGCTGATAAATCTAATAGTGAAATTGCAAATTTAAAAAAACAATTAGAACAAATAAAAGTTAATGATAGTTTATTGTCTAGTGCAAGTAAGCATAAAGCTAATGTGCCAGATCAAGTTGTCCAATTATTAAAATCAAATGTAAAATTAAATGATGAGGGAAAGGTAGAAATACTTGCAGAAAATCAACAACCTCGCTATAATACTAAAGGGGAACTTTTATCAGTTGATGAATATGTCCAAGAATTTTTGACTCAAAACCCGCACTTTCAGTCGGCAACTCCTTCGGGAAGTGGAAGTACAGGTAATGTGGATAGGTTAAACGCAAACAAACCTTTTAATATTGCGGATTTAGATATGACTAATCCTGAAGATAGAAAGCGATATGCTGAATATAAAAAGGAAAGGGATGGTAAGCCCACAGTCATAAATTTAACTTAAATATTAAAGGAGATTAGCTATGGCTAACGAAACGACTAGTAGTACTATCTCGGAACTATATACCGAGATTATTGCTGAGGCATTGTTTGTAGCACAAGAACGATCTATTATGAGAGGTCTTGTAAAAAACTACACAATCGCTGGTGGTGGAAAATCTGTTGAAGTACCTATTTACTCTGCTGTAAGTGCAGCTGCTGTAAATGAGGCAACTGATTTATCTAATACAGCAGTAAACCCAACTTCTGTGACTATTACAGCATCAGAAATTGGAATTATGACTACACTGACTGATTTAGCAAGAAACTCAGCATCAAGAAATGTTGCTGGCGATATTGGTAGATTATTTGGTGAAGCAATCGCTAAAAAAATTGATACAGACTTAACTGCTTTGTTTGATGGATTTTCAACAAGCATAGGTGGTGCTGGAACAGAATTAACTGCGGCAAAAATATTTGAAGCAGCAGCTACTTTAAGACAAGCTGGTGTACCAGGTCCATATTATGGTGTGTTCAATCCGAAAGTTATTTATAATGTTAAAAAATCTTTAACTAATACTTTCGTTAATCCAAATGCAGGCGACTTACAAAATGAAGCTATGAGAACTGGCTTTATTGGTCAAATTGCTGGAATCAATATATTTGAAACTTCAAATGTTGATGGCACTACTGATACTGATAATTGTAAAGGTGGAGTTTTTGCTCAAGAAGCATTAGGACTTGCTATGATGCAAGATCTGAAACTTGAAACTCAAAGAGATGCGAGTTTAAGAGCAGACGAAATTGTTGCAACTGCTGTATATGGTGTAAGCGAACTACATGATTCTTATGGAGTAGAAATGCTTAACGAATCAGTAATTAACTAAAATACTTTTCTTATGGCGGGGCAACTCGCCATAGGATATAAAAGGAGTTATTATGGAAGAATATGTACTTTTAAAAAAAGGAAGTAAAATTATCAAAAGAAGTAAAGATGATTATGAAAAAAATATTGCTGTTTGGCAACATAGAGGTTGGTCTATTTATGATGATGTACCAGAAAAACCTAAAAAGAAAAAAAGTAAAAAATAATGGCAACGACACAATTCGCAGTAGCAAATAGTCATTTGCAAAAAATACAACCTGATATTTTGGGTTTTGGTATTACAGATTTTGGTGACCAATTACAATTAGCTGAAAATGATGTGTTAAGACAAATAAGAGCTGAATGGTGGGAAAGATACAGACATCAAGTAAGATATAAAGATATTACAAAAGTTACAACTGTTGAAATGACAGATACTAAATTAACTGATAGCCAATGGATATATTCTGTTGTTTATATGGCTTTATGGAAATATGTTTATCCTCAATTAACTAAATGGCGAGATGGAAATACAGGCGAGGGCAAAGATAGTTTTCAAGTCCAAATAGATTTTTATAGAGATAGATATAATGAAGAATTTTCACAAGTTTTAAAAGATGGTGTGGAATATGATGAAGATGGAGGAGGAACAGTTTCAGATAGTGAAAAAGAAACACTACATACAGGTCGCCTTGTTAGATAATGGTAGCAGATGTTAAGATTAAAGCTAACACAATACAAGTTGTTAAGTTTTTAAAATCAATAGAAAGAAAAGTCCCTAAAGCAATAACAGAATCATTAAATAGAGTTTCTGCTTATGGGGTTAAACAAATAACAGAAAAAACTCAAAAAGGAAAATTACCAGATGGTGGTAGATTAAAACCTTATGCAAAATCTACTAGAAAAGCTAGATTAGATAAAGGTAGACAAGTTTCTTTTGTAGATTTAACTGATACAGGTCAAATGTTTCGTTCATTAACTTGGAAAGCACAAGGAAAAAAATCTACTTTATTTTTTAGACGACAATCAGAAAATAGAAAAGCAGCATACCACGATATTTTTGGTGCTGGTAAAAAGAAAGTAATTAGACCATTTTTTAGTATTGGACGAAAAGATGAAATTCAGATACAAAAACGATTTGCACAACATTTATTTAGATTGACAGGAATAAGATGAGTGAAAGAGAAGATATAGCAAGTGATATAATTACAAAACTAGATGCTGTTTCTAGTCCTATTGAATTTAAAAAAATAACTAGAGAGCCATTTGAACCAGATGAATTAAGCAATGCACAATTCCCAGCTTGTTATGTTCAAAGTGGAGATGAAACTAGAGAACCAAGCACTATGGGTGCAGTTGGCACAGGAAAAAGGCAAGGAACAATAGATTTTGTTGTTGTTGGTTTTGTTAAAGGAACGACAAGCAATATTGACACATTAAGAAACCAATTAATTGAAGTTGTGGAAGAAACATTAGATGCTGATATAACAAGAAATGGAAATGCTTTAAATACAGAAATAGTTGAAGCAAATACAGATGAAGGAGTATTATTTCCTTATGGTGGTGTTAGAATTGTGGTAAGAGTTTTATATCAATTTGTTAGAGGAACAGCATAATTGATAAAATATATTTTGACTAACTTTAAAAAAAAGGTTAGTTAAGATGAAACAAGGAAGTAAATTATGAGTATAAATAGAGTTGTAATAGTGTCTAAAAATAATAGCACAGAAAAAGAAGTTTATTCACATGAAGTTGAAGACCTTGTTAAGCAAGGGTGGAAAGTGAAAGGCAAACCAATGCCCCAACCGAAACCAGAAACTAAACCAAAACCAAAAACAGAGGAGTAAGATATGGCTAACCATACAGGACAAAGTGGCACAGTTAAACTTGGCTCAGATGCTGTCGGTAGTGTTTCAGGATTTTCACTTGACACTACAGGCGATGTAATTGAGAATTCAAATTTAGGATCAACAGCTAGACAATATTTGGCTGGAAGAACAAGTTGGTCTGCAAGTGTTGAATGTCATTTTGACGAAACAGATTCAAGTGGACAACAGGCATTAACAGTTGGTAGTTCAGTTGCTTTAAAACTATACCCAGAGGGTGCAGATTCAGGCGATTACTATTGGCATGGAACTGCTTTAGTGACAGGCGAATCTCATTCTGTGACATTAGATGATACAATTAAATCATCTTTTACAGCACAAGGCACAGGAGTTTTAACTAGAACAACAGTATAATTGAATGGCTGAAAAAATAGACTTCTTTGAGGGAGTTAAAGGACACTTTGAATCTCTTGAAACAAAAATTATAGAAGTTCCTGAATGGGGACTAACAGGCGACAAAGCTATTTATAGTAAGCCATTTAATATGCAAGAAAAGTCAAAACTTTTCAAAGGTGCAAATGAAAGCGATCTCAATGTTCTTATTGATGTTATCATAGCAAAATCATTAACTAAAGATGGCGATAAGATGTTTACATTAGAACATAAAATGCCTTTCAAATTAAAAGCCGATACAGATGTTATTGCAAAAGTTGCTTCAGAAATTATGGCAACAGAACAAATAACAACTTTAAAAAAAAATTAAATCAAGACCAAGAACTTTTCGCAATATTTGGATTAGCTGAAAAGCTACACAAGACTGCAAGTGAAATCTTGCAAATGTCAGTCACAGAGTTTAATATGTGGATGGCTTATTTTAGTGTTCAAAAAGATGAGCAAGAAAGACAAAACAGAATTGCACAAATGAAAAGAAGATAATGGCTACAAAAAAAGTAAATATTGACATAATTGCTAAAGATAAGTCTAGACAGGCACTTCAAGGGGTACGAGGAAATTTAGATAAACTTAAATCTTCTATTTTTAATGTTAGAAATGCTCTCGTTGGTCTAGGTGGTGGATTAGTAATTCGTAGTTTAATTAATACTGGTAAAGAAATAGAGGGATTACAAGTTAGATTAAAATTTTTATTTGGTACAGCAGAAGAAGGAGCAAAAGCATTTGATAAAATGGCTGAATTTGCTTCAAGAGTTCCTTTTTCATTAGAAGAAATACAAGCTGGGTCTGGTGTTTTAGCTGTTGTAAGTAAAGATGCAGAAGAATTAGCAAAAAATATGGAACTGACAGGTAATGTTGCCGCAGTCACAGGACTTGATTTTAAAACTACTGCTGAACAAATACAACGATCATTATCTGCTGGTATAGGAGCTGCTGATTTATTTAGAGATAGAGGTGTAAAAGCCATGCTTGGATTTCAAGCTGGTGCAAAAGTATCAATAGAGGAAACTATTGAGGCATTTGATAGAGTATTTGGTAAAGGTGGTAAATTTGATGGTGCTACTGCAGAATTAGCACAAACATTTGAGGGAACTATCTCAATGTTAGGAGATAAAGTTTTCAATTTTAAAAGACAAATTTTAGAAGCAGGTTTTTTTCCAGAACTAAAAAGACAATTTGGTGATCTTAATGAATTTATGGAAGAAAATGCTGAGTCACTAGATAAGTTTGCTGTTGCTATTGGAACAAGTTTAGCATTTGCAGTTGAGGGTCTTGCAAAAGCAATGAAATTAGCAAAAGATAATACAGGTTTATTATTAGGAATATTTAAAGCAATTATTGCAACAAAAATAGTATTTACACTATTTAAAATTGCTAGGGCATTACAAGCCATGGTTGCATCAACAACAATGTTAGTTGCAACAGCTGGTCCTATTGCTTGGGCAGCAATCGCAGGTGCAGTCACAGCAGCAACTGCTACATATGTTGGATTAGGTTTAGTTATTGATGACCTTGCAGAAAAAGTTGATTTTTCTTTTGATCAACATAAAAAATTAAATAGAATTGTTAAACATGGTGGAGAAGAACATTTAAAAGCTACTAAAGAAAGCATAGATGCTTACCGAGAAGCAAATAAAGTAATAGAAAAAAGAGTAAGTGTTGTTGAAAATTCTTTTAGCAAAGAAATGCAAGCATTAAATAAACTTTTTTACACACAAGAACAAAAACTCTTAGCCAATGCACATAAACAAAGCGAAATAATAAGAAATGAGTTAGCTAATAATAAAAATTTAAAAGAATCAGAAACAAAAAGATTAAATGAATTATTAATTATGATTCAAGATAAATTAAATAAAGATTTAGAAGATTTAAGAATTAAAGCAATATTAGATCAAGCTAAATTAGATCAAATAGAATTAGATAAAATAAAAGCACATGAAGAAGCTAAAGCTAAAATAAGAGAACAAGCCTATTCAAAAAGTTTAAATGCAATAAAAAGCCGACAGTTTCAAGAATTAGAATTAGAAAAATTAACAAAAGAACAAGTAAAAGATTTAACTAAAGTAAGTGGTCGTGAATTATTAGGAGAACTGGCAAAAAACAATAAAGAAATGTTCATGCTTAATAAAGCATTTGCTATAAAAGATGCAATAGTCAGTACAGCACAAGGTGTTTCAAAAGCATTAGCTTTGGGACCTTTTGGAATACCATTAGCTGTTATGATTGGTGGTTTAGGTGCAGTTCAAATTGCTACAATAGCCAAACAACAATATACAGGTAGACAACAAGGTGGAATGGTTAAAGAGGGGCAACCTTATATGGTCGGTGAGGCAGGAAAAGAATTATTTGTGCCAAATCAAAGTGGAAAAATAGTTCCTAATCATGATTTAGGTAAACCTGTTAATGTAAACTTTAATATAAATACAGTAGATGCTAGAGGGTTTAATGAATTATTAGTTAATAGTAGAGGTGTAATCGTAAATATGATTAATAATGCTGTTAATGAAAAAGGAAGACAGGCAATTATATGAGTGGTGCATTACCTAATACAGATTTTACAGCTATTAATATTAAGAGCAATCAAAAGACTTTAGTTAGTGAAACAGATAGTGGAAAAACATTTAGACGACAAGTTCAAGGTCAAAGGTGGTCATTCACAATTAAATATCCACCTATGACTAGGGCAGATTTTGCTCCTACTATGGCTTTTATGATTAAACAACGATCACAAAAAGAAAGTTTTACAGTTACCTTTCCAAGCTATTTAAATGCACTAGGAAATGAAACTGGTTCACTTTTAGTTAATGGAGTTCATGCTGTTGCTGATACAACTATTGCTATTGATGGTTTTGCAGGAGATGGTGCTGGAAGATTAAAAGCTGGCGATTTTATAAAATTTAATTCGCATAATAAAGTTTATATGGTTGTTGCTGATGCCACAAGTTCAAGTAATGCTTGTACTGTTACAATAGAGCCACCACTTACAACTGCTTTAGCAAATGATGGTGCTGTCACTTATGATTCAGTTCCTTTTACTGTTCACATGACTTCTGATGTTCAAGAATTTGAAACAGGGGCAATAGATAGTTCTGGTAATCTTTTATTTAATTATGAGTTTGATGTTATTGAGGCAATATAATGGCAAGGGGTTTATCAGCTAATGTTAAAACTGAATTAGCAACAGGAAACATTAATCCTGTTTATTTAGTTCATTTAGGTTTTGCTACACCAATTTATTTAACAAATTGTGGTTTTCCTTTAACCTCTAGTGTTTCTGGTAGTTCAGTCACTTATACTGCTTCTGGTCATTTACGATCTATAACAAATGTAAGTGAAACTAATCAACCTACAAAAAATTCTTTAGCAATACAATTATCAGCAGTAGATCAAACATATTCAGCAGTAGTTTTAGGAGAAAATGTTATAGGAAAAGAAGTTAAAATTTATAGAGGATTATTAGACAGTTCAAATGCTTTAATATCTGATCCATTTTTAATATTTTATGGAACGATAGATGAATATAAAATCATAGATACGACTGATACTGCAAATGTTGTTTTGAATATAACTTCACATTGGGCTACTTTTGATAAAGAAAGTGGAAGAACAACATCTGATAATTCACAACAAAGATTTTTTAGTAGCGATAAAGGTATGGAGTTCGCTGCTTTAAATGTTTTAGATATACGATGGGGGAAAGCTGATGTCTAGTTATCATTTTTATGAAGCAAAAAATAAAGATACAGATGAAATTTTTGAAATATTAAAAAATTTTGAAAAAGAAGTTGAAGAATTAAATTATCCAAAAGTAGATAATGATAAATTAAAATCAAGAATATTTTATTTTATAGAACATGGAAAAATTTTAATGGTAAAAAATTTAGATAAAAATAAATTAATAGGTGTATCAGTAATGCACAACACCGAATATTTATGGAGTAAAGAAAATATTTTAAATGTTCAAGTTATATATGTATTACCAGAATATAGATCATTAGAAATATTTAATAACATTATGAAAATAATTAAAACACAAGCTAATAAAAAAGCAATTCATTTAAGTATTTCAACTAAACTTGTTGCAAGTAAATTGCTTGAAAGAGTTGGATTTGAACAAATGGGTGGAATTTGGAGAATGAAATAAATGTGTGATGTACCAGATATAGATATACCAATTATTGGCGATGTTATTGATGCTATTGTTGATATAGTAGAAAGTGTTATATCTTGGTTAGTTCCAATTCCAGAAATACCTGATTTTGGCGAATTAGATAATACAGCTAAAGGAATATTATTTAACAAAAAATCTTCTAATAGTGGCATACCAATAATTTATGGAACAAGGAAAGTAGGTGGAAATATAGTTTTCATGGAAACATCAGGTACTGATAATGAATATTTATATATGATTTTAGTATTAAGTGAGGGGGAAATAGACGACATAACAAGTATTTATGTAAATGACAATATAGTCACTTGGTCAGGCGATTTAGCCGACGATACAGAAAGAACAGTAAATAGTAGTGATTCAAATTATTATAAAGGTAGTGAAAGTTTAATAACTGTAAGACCACATTATGGTGCTGATGATCAAACATACGACACATTGGTTGGCGGTTTAACTTCTTGGACTAGCAATCATAGATTAAGAGGTTTAGCTTATATATCTTTGAAGTTTAAATGGAACAGTGATGCTTTTGGTGGTGTGCCTCAAGTTCATGCATTAGTAAAAGGAAGAAAAATTTATAATCCAAATTTAGATGGTTCTATTACAGGTGGCTCTGGCTCTCATAGAGCAGATACAAGTTCAACATGGGAATATTCCGATAATCCTGTTTATCAATTATTAGATTATTTACGAAATAGTCGTTTTGGTATGGGTATTGCTAATAGTTATTTTGATTCTAATTTTGCAGATTGGCAAACTGCTGGCGATGTTTGTGATGCTAATATAACTCCTTATTCTGGTGCAAGTCAGATTGATTTAATGGATAGTCATGCAGTTGTTGATACTTCTAAAAAAGCAATACAAAATGTTAAAAATTTTTTAACAGGGTGTAGAGGTTTATTAAATTATACAACAGGGTTATATAAAGTATTAGTAGAAACCACAGGTAGTGCTACTATAACTTTAACTGAAGATAATATTATAGGTGGGATTCAAGTATCTTCTAAAAATAAAAATTCACGATTTAATAGAGTGTTAGTTGCTTTTATTAATCCAAATAAAAACTATCAATCAGATGAAGTACAATATCCACCTATTGATGATTCGGCTGAGGCAAGTGCCGATAGACATGCAAATATGAAAACTGCAGATGGCGATATTTTATTAGAAGGTAGATTTGATTTTCCTACAATTACAAATCCTTATCAAGCTAGAGAAATGGCAGAAATAATTTTACGAAGATCAAGGTCAAGTCTAGATGTTAGTTTAAAAGCCGATGGTAATGCTATGGAATTAGCAATAGGCGATATAGTAAATATAACTCATGCTACTCCAGGTTTTTCTGCTAAAGCATTTAGAGTTCAAGGCATGACTATTAATCATGATATGACAACATCTTTAACTTTATCAGAACATCAAGATTCATATTATAGTTTTGGAACACAAACAGTAGCTCCAACAATACCAGATACTAATTTACCAAATCCTTTTAGTGTTGTTGCCCCAGCAAGTGTCACTCTAACTGATGAATTAATAGAATATAATGAGGGAACTGTTTTAACTAGATTAAATATAGTTGTTGGTGCGAGTACAGATAAGTTTGTTCAATATTATCAAGTAGAAGCAAAGCTAAGCACAGAAACAGATTATAAAATTATAGCAAAAGGAACGCAGTTAAATTATGAAATGCTAAATGTTATAGATGATAAAACTTATAATGTAAGAGTTAAAGCCATAAATACATTTGGGGTAAGTTCAACTTTTACATCTGCTAATAGATTAATTGTTGGTGCAACTGAGCCACCAAATGATGTAGTAAATTTTTCAGTTAATATGCAAGGTTCAAATCAAATGCAATTAAACTGGGATGCTGTTAGTGATTTAGATGTTGCTTTTTATGAAATACGATATCAAAATGTGACAAGTGGTGCACAATGGAATAAATCTAATAACTGGCTTCAAGTTCCTCGTTCTTCTGGAACGACAAAAACAACTAATGCTAAAACAGGTGCTTTTTTAATTAAAGCAGTAGATAAATTAGGAAACGAATCAAATAATGAAACAATAATTTATTCTAATATTTCTAGTTTACAAGCATACAAAAATGTTTCTACATTAACAGAAGATATAACTGCTGGGACTTATGATAGTGATGTTGCTTTAACAGATTCTTCTGGAACTAATTCTATTGTGCTTGATACAATAACTGACTTTGACGATACTGTTGGAAACTTTGATAGTGCTAGTGGGGATTTTGATTTAGGAGGGACTGATGTTACATCTAATCCTAATTATTATACAGCAAATATTGACAATGAGGGTTTTTATACTTTAAATTCTTCTTTATCATTAAGTGGTATTTATGATGTTTCATTTACAAAAAATTTAACCATTGATCAAATTGAAGATCCATACGATTTATTTGACTCAGGCAGAGGTCATTCATTATTTGATGATGCACCAGCACCTTTTGACGGTAATGACCCAACTAATGCTACACAAAGTTTACAAGTGGCTAGTTCTAATTCTAGTTTGGGAGATGCAACAACTTTTTATGCCTTAAATGCCTCAACAACTTATAAAGGAAGATATTTTAAATTTAGATTGCGAATGGCAAACAAAAATAATAAAGTTAGAGGATTTGTTAGTGGAATAAGTATAACTGTTGATATGGAAAAAAGAATTGAATCAGGCGAAGATATTGCAAGTACCACAGGAACGAAAGCTATAACATACACAAATAGTTTTTATGCAAGTCCAGCAGTTGGTATATCTGCTCAAAATATGGCAACAGGCGATACTTATACAATTTCATCAAAAAGTGCGACAGGGTTTTCTATTGCATTTACAAATTCAAGTGGTTCTGGTATCAATAGGACTTTTGATTTTGTTGCTCAAGGTTATGGGTTGAAATCATCTAGTTAATAATGATATAGAGGGTATTATGAGTCAAGTTTCAGATGTAAGTATAGCGAATCAAGGTTTCTCAGCCTTTCGTACAGAATTAAATAATATTTTAGGTGCAATAAACACTACTCATATTGGGACTTCTGCTCCAGGCAGTATTGCACAGGGTAGTTTGTGGATTGACACTTCTGCTGGTGCCACAGGTTGGATTTTAAAATTATATGATGGCTCAGACCATATCGCTTTAGGCACAATTAACTCAACAGCTAATACTGTAGATTGGACAGATAGCTCAGTTACTTTTGATATTGTTAATGATACTTCCCCTCAATTAGGAGGAAATTTAGATACTAACTCACACAATATAATAATAGATGATGCTCATTTTATTTCTGATGAAAATAATAACGAGCAAATTATATTTCAAACAACTGCTTCAGCAGTAAATGAATTAGAAATAACTAATGGAGCAACAGGTGATGGTCCCATTTTAGGTGCTAGTGGCGAAACAAATGTAGATTTACATATTAAGCCAAAAGGGTCTGGCGAAACTGTTATTGGTTCTGGGGGTGCTGCTGCTACTTTAACAACAAGCGGAGCATATGATTTAGTTTTAGATACTAATAAAGGTTCTAACTCTGGAAATATAACTATTACTGATGGTGCTAATGGCGATATAGATATTACTACTAATGGCACAGGTAAAATTAAATTTAATGATTTAGCTTATATTCCTCAACAAGCAATTACTTCATCTTCAAATGCAGTAGCATGGGATTCACAAGCAGCTCCAAATGCTTATCATCAAACTTCAGAAAACACGACTTTTTCTGCTCCAAGTAATGCAACAGAGGGAGCTTTTATTTGTTTAGAAATAAATTTTAATGGCTCACATACTATTGGGTGGAATACAGTTTTTGAATTTGCTGCTTCAACCGAACCAACTGAGACTGCTACTGATGGTAAAACAGATCTTCATGTATTTAGATATAATGGTGCTGTATGGCAAGAAGTAGGTAGAACTTTAAATTTAAGTGAGAGTTAAAATATGTATGCAATAGTAGAAGATAAAAAAGTAATTGAAACTTTTAGCCACCCAAAAAAATTAATTAGAAATAATGTTCGTTATTCAACTAAAATTTATTCTTTGTGGACTGAAGCTGAAAAGAAAGCCATAGGTTTATATGAGATAGAAGAAGATAATTCAAAAAAGAAAGATGATGAATATTACACAAATACTAATCAAACTATTGCTTATAAAACATCAGGCGATAAAGTCACTGCAACTTATGGAACTGCCACAGCAAAACCAAAAGATGATAGAAATGAAACAGATGAAAATGGCGATCCAATATTAGATGATAAAGGAAAACAAATTGTCACTAAAGGATTAAAAACAATTAAAAAAGAATTAATAGATAAACAATGTGCTGGGTTATTAGCACCTAGTGATTGGAGAGTAGTAAAAGCACAAGAAACAGAAACAGAAATGGATAGTGGTTGGAAAACTTGGAGAGCAAGTGTTAGAGCAAAATGTAATTCTATGCAAACACAAATAGATAATGCTAGTAATGTTGATGCTTTGGCTGCTTTGTTTACTTACACAGAAACAGATGGAGTTGTATCAAGACCATTAGGCGAATTTCCTGAGAAGGAATAACAATGCCTTTAATAATTCCAGCAAACACTTTATCAGCAGATGATTATGAAATTAGTAATTCTGGTTTATTTAATGGAACTAATCAAAAATTAACTTATAGTTTGGGAAGTTCATCTGCTTCTTGGACATTTAGTTGTTGGGTTAAAAGAGATAATGATTTTTCAACTAATAATTACATAATAAGCTGGGGTTCATCTGGAACTGATGGAACAGGAATAGGTTTTGGTTCTGTAAGTAGTGTAACACCAAGATTTTTTTATTATTCAGAAGATAGTCCAGATAATATATTAATAAGCTCCACAGGAGTTTATAGAGATTGTGCAGCATGGTCACATTGTGTAGTCAAATGTGATTCTGGCACAGTTACATTATATATAAATGGTGAAAGTGTAGGTTCAGGTTCAGGTGGTAATCCTTTAGATACTAGCACATTATATGTTGGTAGCTGGATAGGAGATAATCTTTTTTGGGGTGGTTATTTAGCTGATGTTTATTTTATTGATGGTACTGCATATGATGCTAGTTCTTTTGGAAAATCAAATGATAATGGGGTTTGGGTGCCAAAAAAAGCATCTGTAACTTTTGGAACTCATGGTTTCTTTTTAGAATTTGGCAATACAGGGACAGGTGTAGGTTCTGGTAGATTTGCAAGTGATACATCAGGCGAAGCAAATCATTTAGATACTAATAATTTTTCTGGTCAATATCAAATGACAGACACACCTACTAATAATTTTTGTACTTTAAATCCAAATGATAAAGGCTCAGAGGTTAATACTGTTACACAAGGAAATTTAAAAGCTACTTGGAATGGAGCTAATGGACATTCAATTAGATCAACGATAGCTGTTAATGACGGCAAATGGTATTGGGAGATTAGTGGTGCAGATAATTTAGCTTCAGGAATAGTACATACAGATGAACCTATAATTCCTACTAGTGGCGGTTTATTTCCTGGCGGTTCTGGTTATGGTGCTGGTAATTCTTATGCTTATATTTTAGGTGATGGAAAAACAAGAACGAATAATGCACAAACAACTTATGGAGAATCAGTATCAACTTCAGAAACTTTAGGTTGTGCTTTAGATTTAGATAATGGAAAAATTTATTGGTCAGTAGATGGAGTTTGGCAAAATTCAGGAGACCCTTCTGGAACTAATCCAGCTTACACAGGAATAGAAACAAGTGGAAAATTTTTTAGCCCAGCATGGGGATATCAAACAGGAGGCGAAAGTGCTGTATATGTAAATTTTGGAAATCCACAAGTTACTATTAGTTCTGGTAATGCGGATGCTAATGGGTATGGAAATTTTGAATATGCAGTACCGAGTGGGTATTATGCTTTATGTACTAAAAATTTAGCGGAGTTTGGATAATGGCTTATACAACGATAGATGACCCATCAGCACATTGCCAAGCTGTTATTTGGACAGGTAATGCTACTGATGACAGAGCAATTAATATTGGTATGCAACCAGATTTGGTTTGGTGGAAACATAGAACAAGTGCTAGTTATTGGCATTATATAGTAGATTCATCAAGAGGTATAGGAAATCAATTATATACAAATGGAGCTAATGCTGAGGGAACACATTCAGGCGGTCATGTTAAAAGTTATACATCTACAGGAATAACAATAGATGATGACCAAGCTATAAATCATGGTAGTACAACTTATGCTAGCTGGATGTGGAAAGCTAATGGTGGAACAAGAGTAACATTTACTGAAAGTGGAGCTAATCCTGCTGGTGGTTATCAAGCAAATACTACTGCTGGATTTTCTATTGTAGACTATACAGGTACAGGTAGTTCAGGAGGAACTCTTGCACATGGATTAGGAGCTGTACCTAAAATGTTTATGGTAAAAAGTAGAAGTATTGGAGATAGCTGGACAGTATATCATGCTCATAATACATCTGCTCCAGAAACAGATATGCTTAAGTTAGATGAAAATGTTGCTACTTCAGATAATGTTGTTTTTTGGAATGATACAGCACCTACAAGTACAGTTTTTACTGTTGATGGTGGTAATGGCGAACCTAAAGTAAATCAAGATTCCGCTACTTATATTGCTTATGTTTGGACAGAAATAAAAGGATATAGTAAATTTGGTACTTATACTGGTAATAATAGTGCAGATGGACAATTTGTCTATACTGGGTTTTCTCCAGCAATCATTATGATAAAAAGAACAGATTCAAGTGGTAGTTGGGTTATTAATGATAGTACAAGAAATACTTATAATCAAGCTAATAATACTTTAGTCCCAAATGAGCCATGGGTTGAAAGTACTAATGATTATTATGCCATAGATATTCTTTCTAATGGTTTTAAAATAAGAAACAATAATCCAGAAACAGGAGGAAGTGGTACGACCAATGTATATGCTGCTTGGGCAGAACACCCATTCGTATCTAGTGAGGGAGTGCCATGTACAGCAAGATAAATCCTAAATGCCCTGAATGTGGCTGTGATGATTGTATTTGCGATGATCAATGCGATTCATGTGGAGCATAAATGCCTTCAATTTCCGATAAAACAGAAATAGGTTTACCGATAAAAAACCTGATTGGGTTAATTGGTGGGACTGCTGTTGCAGTCTGGGCTTACTTTGGAATCATAGAAAGACTAAACAATATTGAAACACAAGGTAAACTTATGGTTGCTGATGTAGAAAAAAATACTGAGTTTAGAATTAAATGGCCAAGAGGAGAAATGGGTTCATTGCCAGCAGATGCTCAGCAAGATATGTTGATTGAATTTATATCAACACAATTAGAAAGCATTGTAGAAGAAATGGAAAGTATGATGTCAAATACTGTTAATATAAAAAGAAGTCAGCAAGATATTGAAAAATTAATTACAGATGTTGAAAAACTAAAAGACAAGGTAAGGCAAAATGGAGGTCATTAGTATAATCGTAATGTTTATGTTTGGTAATATGAATGACCAAGAACATCAAATGACACAATATATTCCAATGCCCTCATTATCTTCTTGCATGAAAGAGGTAAGGTTATTAAAAAAGAAATCAACTGATTATAGTAAAGATGCTTTTTGTAGCCCAGCTATTGTAGAGATAAAAGATGGTGAAGTTATAGCTTTATATAATGAAGTGCCAGAGGGTGCTAAAATGGTTGAAAAAGATATAAGCAAAGAAGCATTTACAAGATGGACATTGAAAGCAAAAGAAAAATGGAAAAAAGATTAATTATGTTTGGTTATGCAATTTTATTAGCTAGTAGTATGTATGGCTGTGGAATTTATGATGGTATGTCTATGAAACCTCATAAGACAACAGTTTCTACGACAACAAGTATGACCGATATTGATAAAGGCGATAGTGATAAAGACCAAGAAAAACAATCTTTAGGTTTAACAGTTAAACAAGAATTTATATGGCAAGACAAATGATAGAAGTTGTTATTACAATGTATGCAATTAGTATTGTTGGTGGATTAATTATTATAGCAATAGAACAATGAAAGATATGAAATTAAATTATGCTTTATTATTTGCTGTTTTATTACAAGCAGTAGGTTTAATTTGGTATGTGTCAAAAATGGATTCAAAAATAAATATTTTGTATGATAAATTTGAAAAAGAAAATGAAACTTCTGTCATTGAAAACCAAGTTAAAATGAAATTAGATTTAGAATATGTAATGACTGAATTAAAAAAAATTAAAAAAGATTTAAAAGCATCTAATAAAACAGATAAAAAAATAATGAAACAGCATGACCAAATTTTTGAAATGCTACAAAACAACGAGGGTACTTCAAGAGATTACTCTTATGACTAATGGGAATAATTAAAACTAGATCAGATTATTTTACACCTGTTCGTAAAAGAACTTCAATAGGAAATTCTACAAGAAGCAAACCAAAAAATAAACATAAGAGAAAATCTTGGAAAAAATATAATAGACAAGGCAAACCATGAATACAGTTTTTTTATTATTAATGTTATTATCTATGCCTAATCAACCAAGTGTTAAATATAATGCTGTTTTATATTTTACTGAACAGGAATGTTTAAAAGCAAAAACAGAATATATTAGGGAATATAATAACAAAGATATAAAATATAAAAGTAGAGTTAAAACAGAAGCATATTGTATTCCATTTGAAGCATTTCCCTTATCGACTATGCAAAAAACATAAATTAGTGTAATAATTTCCTATGGAAGATAAGGAATGGGACGAGCTTAAACTTATCCAAGAAAAACTTCATGAAGCATTGGATAAAGGATATCCGCCAATAGGCAAAGGTGGTTTAAATAATCCAACAGGTGCAAAAAAAATTGTTGCTGATATTTTAGATATTCCACGAACAACTCTCCAAAGAAAAATAGATCAAATACAAAAATTAGCATTGGGTAGTTCTCATTGGACAATAGAGTGGCACAGATACAAAGATACAAAACCACAAGTAATTATAGAAGAATATAAAAAACCAATTGTTAGAATATCTGCACAATCAACTACTTTTTCAAACCCAACAAAAGTATTTGTAATACCAGATGCCCATGTTTCCCCAGATGAAAATTTAGATAGATTTTATTGGATAGGAAAACAAATTAACGAATATAAACCAGATTATATTGTATGCATTGGAGATTTTTGTTCTTTTGATTCTTGTTCTACTTTTGATAAAAACCATACTGTTAAAGGACAAAAAAAACCAAATATATTAGCCGATATAAATGTCACAAAAGAAGCTCTAGAATTATTACATCAAGGTATAGGCGATCATCAATGTTATAAACATTATTGTTTAGGTAATCATGAACTCAGATTATATCGTTATGAAAACGAACATAAAGAAGTTGTAGGTGCATTTTCACAGCAATATGAAAACTTATGGCGATCAAGAGGTTGGGGAATTAGTGAGTATGGGGATTTTTATTTTATTAAAGGAGTTGCCTTTGTTCATGTTCCTCTTAATGAAATGGGCAAAGAAATAGGCGGAAAAATGGCAGAAGCAAGTCAAGTTTCAAATTCTGCTACACACGATATAGTATATGGACATAGTCATAGAGAAAGGTCATGGAGAGCAAGTAAATTAGGTAGAGGCAATTATGTTAAAATTGTGAATGTTGGAACAGCAATGAACTTTGGTCATATTGAAAGTTATGCTATAAATAATGCAAATGGGTGGAGTTATGGAGTAAGTCAATTATTGTTGGCAGATGGACATATACAAGGACATAATTTCATAAGTATGATAGAGTTAAAGGAGAAATATGAAAACACCAGATAAACTCGTTCAAAAAGTAATGAACAAAATGGCTTTGCGGGCAAATCAAGGAATGATTAAGTTTGGCAATACTATGGAAGATGCTAAAAAAACTAAAAAAGAATGGTTAATTGAAGCACAACAAGAAGCTCTAGATATGGCTGTTTATTTAGAAAAATGTATTCAAGATGAAGATGAAACAATTGTATCTTGGGAGGGCGAAGATGTTAAAGTTAAAGAGTTAGAAGATAGTTATGGAGGTACTATATGAATATAGAAAAGATAAAAGCAGAAATACAAAAAGAAGAAGGATATCGTGATACTGTTTATAAAGACCATCTTGGTTTTGCTACAATAGGATATGGTCATTTAATAACATCAAAAGATAATTTTGTAGAGGGTGTAAAATATGATCAAAAAGAACTACAAAAAGTTTTTGATTATGATTTTCAAATTGCTCATCAAGATGCAATGGATTTATGTAAAGATTTAGATATTGTTGATGAAGCAAAAGAAATCATAATTCATATGTGCTACCAATTAGGCAAACCAAAAACAGCTAAATTTAAGAAGATGTTTGAAGCATTGCGAAATAAAGAATATACTACTGCTGGATTTGAAATGGAAGATAGTTTATGGGCGAAACAACACACACCAGCGAGAGCACACAGATTGAGCGAACAGATGAAAAGGTTGACTTAAGAAAACATAGAAAAAGGATTACTACACAAGAAGAAATACAAGAAATAAATGATAACAGAAAAAAATATAGAGAAGAAGATTTGCGAGAAAAAATGCAAAGAATATCAAACATTATGAAAGAACAAGGAAAATTATAAATGTTTAAATTAATTTTTTTAATATTATTTAGTTTATTAGTAATAATTCAATTTGCTAATTTATATATTTATGCTCAACAAATAGGATATTTATTATGAAAAGAAAGGGAAAATTATAATGGGAATGATAAGTCCAGAATATCTAAAAAATCTAAATAAAAAAAGAAGAAGAGAGAAAATGCTTAAGAAAAAGAAAAAACAAATTAAAAATAAAAAATTAAATGAATTAGGTTATCCTGTTAATGACCCTTATGGCTTGTTTGCTGCTTTTCGCAGAGCATTTAATGGAGATAAATAATGGCTAAATATCAAGGAAGAACTGTAAAATTAAATAAAATAATGCGAGGTGATGTAAAAAAGTTTAAAGTATTTGTAAGAGATAAATCAACAGGCAATATTAAAAAAGTAAATTTTGGAAGTAAAACTATGAGTATTAAAAGTCACATACCAGCTAGGAAAAGAAGTTTTATGGCTCGTATGGGTGGGGTATTGAAAAAAGTTAAAGGTCAAAAAAATCTAAGTCCAGCATATTGGGCAATAAAATCGTGGAGATAAAATGGTATTAGGAAAAATATTTGGTGGAGATACAGTTAAAGCAGTAGCAGGTGTAATAGATGATTTACATACAAGTGAAGAAGAAAAACAACAACTTAAAAATAGATTTGAAGAAATACAAGCAAAATTAAAATCTAAACAAATGGATATTAATTTAGCTGATGCTAAATCAACTGCTGGTGGATTAAGTGGATTTATGCAAAGAGCATGGCGACCATTAATAGGAATGTCTTGTGCTTTAGCAATATTTTGGGAATTTGTTTTATCAAAATTTATTTTATTTATTTGTGGCATATTACATTATGAAGTGATAAACTTACCGCAATTAGACATGGGAACTCTTATGCCTCTTGTGATGTCACTTTTAGGAATGGGAGCACTCAGAACTTTTGAAAAAACCAAAGGAGTCGCAAAATGAGAGAAAGAATAGATAAATGGTGGGATTCATTTATGCAATTAAAATGGTGGATACAAGCAATTATTATTGTATTAATCACTATTGGAATTCATAATTGGATATTGCATTAATGCCTAAAGGTAAAGGGACTTATGGCTCTAAAAAAGGCAGACCCCCTAAAATCAAAAAGAAAAAGAAGAAGAAAAAATAATCTAGTAATAGGCGACAAGTCCTACAATTTTTATAAAATAATTTGGGAAGATATTACAGGCGATTCAACGATTGTAAGTTCTAACGATTTTGAAAAAATGGAAACTTCAATTATTACAACTTTCGCATACATATACAAAAAAAACGATAAATATTTATGGACTTTCGCTTCTTACTCTGACGATGGTTTTTTTGGAGATAGAAACATAATACCTCTTGGTTGCATAAAAAGTATAGAGAAAAAAGCTCATATTTAGCCATACAGTGGGTTTTAAGAGGGGGGGTGCTAGGTTGCTACCCCCCCTTTGTAATAGATGTCTTAATTAGTGTTTAAAATACCAAATTGCCATTTTATCAAAAACACGGGCATTAAGACTATAATTGACCCTTATGCTATTACCCACAAGGTTGACATCTTGATAAATGGCGATCAATAACCCCATACTTCCTTTCTTGCAGAGACATAATCTACACTATTCCATAACCAATCATCTGGATTTGGAATTATAGATAACTTTACATCATCTTTACTTTCTACTGTTGCTAAATAATTTTCCATTACTCGAACAATATGAGTAGCAATCTTTAAAGGTTGCTGGGTGTCTTCTAATGCGAAAGGCAAGACTTCAACAGGTTTAGTTTTGCGATAAACACTATAAACTAAATTCTGTCTTGCATTTGTTGCCTTTGCATAAATGGATTGTTGCATTGCATGAGATAAACTAATTTTATTGGGTAATCTTTTTGTAGTTTTTAAATCTACATAAAAATCTTCTTTGGTTTCCTTATCTTCAAAATGAAAATCAGTATAACCAATCACAGGGATATCATTAATCGTTGTATAAACTTTTTTCTGATAATCTATGAGATTCCAATTTTGTTTAGTAAAATAATCCCAAGAATGTTCTAATAAAGTATCAAGAGAATTTTTTTCACTTTCAACTTTATCATCAAAAATATTTTTAACATTTTCATCAAATTGATAATGCATTTTTTCACTAGCAAATTTCATATCTTTGCCATTAAAAAGCATATTTAAACCTGATTCAACTGCACTACCTCTTTCAGCAGCAGCACTTGTAGGAAATTCATAACCGAATATTCTACGCAATGCCCAACGAGAACGATAAAAAGCGAACTCGTTAATGTGCGAAAAAGATAGTGGCAGTAAATCAAACTTATCAAAATGATGAGTTTCCATGGCTTCAAGATTCATTGAGAGCCTTTTTCACTATTTTGTTAAAAGCATTTTCTAGTCGTTCAGATAAATTTTTTAATTTATCTTTCTTTTTTTGCTCATCTTGAAGTTCTTGTAATCGCAAACTTTCTTCATAATGGGCTTGTGACATTTTGCTCATTATACCTCCTTTAAGATATTTAATAATGGTTGCCTTTTGTCATTAGGTTTCCACTCATAGTCAATCAAACTATAACTTTTTTTGCTAAATTGACTATTAATATTTTTTGTTAATTTACGACCTCTGCTTAATGCATCAGCCGAAAGTAACATCGTATCGCCATTGTGAGATACTTCTATCCCACCTGACTTTATGCCTTTTTCAACGACATAATCTCTAATAGAAATTAAATGCCCTTGCCAAAGTTTTTTAATTTGGATTTTTAACATAAATCCTCCTTATATGTGCTTTGCTAATTCTCGTTCATTGACAGCTTTAGTTCGTAAGTCGTCTCTGAATGCCTTAAAGGTTTCGTACCGCACTTTAGCACGATTCCTTTTTTTAAGGATATTTGAATACTCTTTCTCAAATTCCTTAAACCTTTCATCAGTGTGAATATAAGAATTTAATTCAGAAATATTTTTATATTCAACACCCATATATTTACGAGTTAATTCGCTAACTAAACTTTTTTCAGTTCTTTTTAGAATTTCTAAAGCTGTATCGCTATCAGCAAATTCTAATCCAAGTTTTTCTTGCTCGTAAGATAATTTAATAGGGTCAAATTGTAATTCTGCATATTCAACCATTAATCCTCCTTTCTACAATTAATTTTAATTGTTCGTTAAACTCTCTATCTGTATCTGTTTTTGTATGACAATCCCTACATAAAGGAATTAAATTATTTATTGAATCTCTGATTTTTTTAGGGTCGCCACCTTGACCACGACCTATTATGTGATGAATATCTACTGCTGGTTTATAGCAAACCCAACAATCTGGTAGGTGTTGATCACCATACCCCCAATATTTAAAAAATATTCTTGTATGTCTTTTCATCTTTTATGAGGAGTAAGGCGATAGTTTTTTGCTATCTTAGAGCAGTCGCTAAAGTGCACCGCGACGATTATGATATGCATGAATTTAGAACAATTCAAAAACTTACTCCTCATAGAAAATGAAATAAAGGGGGGAAATTAATCCCCCCCTAATATCTTATATAAAATATTTATTATAAGTTTGAATTGCCATGTGCGTTAAAGCATCAATATCATGGGCATCAAATTTACCACTACCCATTGAACGACCAACAACACCAGTGACAAAAATATTTCTATTTGAATCATTAGGTATAGCTGTTCTTACAGGCTCTGGTGTATATGTTTGCTGTGGTGCTGGTTGTGGCTGTTGACCATTAACAACTTGAACACCAGAAACATTAGTATAAGGATTTCCATTTTTGCTAGTTTTTGTATTAATAGCAGTATAAGAAATCATGTCGCCATTATTAGCAACAACTGGTTCTCTAGCATAAAGTCTTTTACCATCTGCTAGATCTATTGAAAAATTAGGATTTCCATTTTCAGAATTATCCCAGATTTTATCAATTTTTCCGTTTTCCATAAATCCTCCTTTAAGATTTATTATTATTATTTATTTAGGACACTATATCCCCTACCCTCTAAACAATTATTTACCAAATCATCTTTGGTTTTTAGTTTAGGGGATAGCCATAGCACACGCCATCTAAAAGCATTATATACTTTTTTAGAAGCATTTGAAAGCTCGTTAGTATGTTCATCTGCTATATCTTTACAAGTATAAAGGTCATCATGGTATCTTTCCATATCGCCCTCTATATTGGCTGAACTTTTGCCCCTACTATCAACAATAGGTTTATGAGAACAGCCACCTATAAAACCAAGTAAAATTAACAAAATAATTATGCCTATAATCCATGGCCAACTTTTTGTTTTTTTTTCATAAGTACTAAATCTTATAGGGTCTTTTCTATTTGTAGCAGACCACCCAATAATGGGTGGTTGCTTTATATTTCCATATGGAAAATATTTATGTTTTTTCTTTTTCATAATTATTTATCCATTAATTTAAGAAATTGTGGACTTTGTAAAAATACTAAAACTTTATTTGTATTCTTTTCTTGAAGATTATGAAATTTAGAATCTTCTTTATAAGGATACAATTCAGGGTGTGTTGCCCAATTAGTCAAAGCATTATAAAATGCCCACATTGTATTACCCAACATATTAGTTTCTTTGTGGTATTGTTCTAATAACCAACCAAGTAATTTTTCTTTATGTTGCATATTTTGTTTTTTTGATTTTCTTTTTTTGCAAATAGTTTGCTTCAAAGAAAGTTCAACATCTGAAACAGAAACTTTTTTCTGCCCCATAGATTTAAAATATGGTTCCATTTCAATAAATTTCTTTGCTGATTCTTCAAATATATTTGAAAGAACATCAACATTAAAACCAATAGTATGACGAAAAGCGAATACCACTTCCCATATTGCAGTCACCATACCATTTGAACAAGCCAAACGATTAGGTGTTGAATCTGTAATATTAGGTAATGATAAATCATGAGAAGATTTTGCTATATTTTGAAAATTAACAATATCGCCTTCTTGTGGTTCAATAGTTAAATCCTTAATAAGCACACTTCTTTTCCACTTACGACCATTTTCAAATAAAAAATCTTTGCAAATAAAATTATGTTTATTTAACAAACCAGATTTTTCTAAACCATCAGCTTGTTTTTGTGCTAGATCATAATATTGAGTAGGCTCATAACGACTACCTACAATAGAAAGTGGCTCTTCAGTATCAGTACGAACAAGAACACTAGCCATTTCTTGCGAAATATCTTTGTTCTTTTTCTTAGTATCTAGAAAAGACATAGGTCTTAATTCAGCTTTGAATTTTAACTTATTAGGTATTTCTAGATTATTTTCTTGAGTATGAATTAACATAGCTCCTCCTTTATTATTAAAGGGTTAAAACATAACGATAGCTTGTCGAACCGCCCTCATTCTTTATGTTGATTAACCCCTTTATTCTGTTTCGTTCTTATTTGAACTCATCAGGCAAGTAATTAACTTGCGACAGAGGGGGTAATAAAACCCCCTATCTGATTAAAGATTTGGCATACAGCCTCCTTATTTCATTTTGATAATTTTGCTTTTCATTACAACGACATTATCAGCATTGTAAACAGCAGTAGATTTATCTGGAAACCAGACTTTAAAATAATCTTTTGTTTTATTTTTTTCAATTAAAGTAAATTTTTTAATTTCTTTAAAAGGTCGTCCGATTAAAGATTTTTTCATTATCTGCCCCCTGATTTTTTTACTAAATGATTATAGCCAAGTTTATTTAGTTTATAAAAATGACGATTAGTGCCTTCAATTTTTTTATCTATAAATTTTCTATCTTCCAATTTATAAATTTCAATACGCACTTCTTTGTCCAAAGTATTATCAAAATTTTCTTTGCCAAATTGTGCTTCAGTTATTTGTCGGCATGATAACCAATCTTGATTAAGAAAATGAATTAATACATTATAGGTCAAATCATTAAGAGGTTGCTTAACTTTGCTACCTATTTCTTTTTTACCTATAATATCGTTATCATAATCACACCATTTTACACCATCGTAATATTTAGCTTTACCTTTCCTTTCGGTAGTAACACCATTTAATGCGATATGTTCTGCAATTTTTTGTTCATCAGTTTTTTTCTTAACTGATTTAATTACAGGTTTTGGTTTATCTTTTTTCTTACTTAAGCCATTCAGTTCTATTTCAGCTTTTTTTAATACTGCTTTTTTAGTATTAGAAATATCAAAGCCATAATTTTCAAAAACTTTAATAGCATTCATTAAGTCTTTAGGAATCATACGATCCTCCTTTTTATTATTATGGTCTGTCTCTTCAGTATAGGGCAACCAAATCCTATATATAGGGCAGAAAACTGCCCCATTTCGATATTATTTTTTTCTTGCTGAATTAAATTTTCTATTAAGATAAGGCGAAGTATTGAAACTAAATTCAATTTTCGCTTCATTTAAAGAATCAATCATATGCTGCAAATCAAAGTTTAAAAATTTGTGCAGTAAATAAACATAAACACCAACAAACTTTTTATCGTGCATACTTGTTTCAGGAGCAAGAAAATGAGATACTTCATGAATTATAATATGTTTGCTTCTAGCCCATTTAGGTAATTGCATTTTTTTATACATATTAGGTTTTCCTTTTTTGTAATTTTTTTTACGATTTACATAATAAAAACCACTATATGCTAAACCTTTTGTTCCATTAGCATGATTTGAACATATAACTCTTCGACAAGTAATTCTGTTTTTGTCAAAATTATAATAAAATTTATTTCTAAATTTTCGCCAAACCATAGAAGCATAAGCATTGCATTGAGTTAATGACATTTCATTATTTTCTTTAACCCCTTTAGTAAGTCCATGATGGGAAAAAAGTTTATCTTCCCATCTATAGACTTTGCCTCTTTGAGTATCTTTCATTATGATACTGTTAATTCTGGTAGTTCAACTTGTGAAACATGAAAAACAGCAAACCTTTTTACAACAGGTTTTTTTGTATCAAGTTCATTTTGTGGTAAGTATCTTAATAAAGAAGCAACTGATTTAGTTCCTTTAGGCACTTTACCACCTATAGAAACACATTGACGAAAAGTTATAAACTCACCATCAAAACCAGATTTCTTCAAAAGTTTTACATTGTCACCAGTATAACTTTTTTTAGTAACATAATTTATAAACATAGAATCCTCCTTTTAGGATATTATTATTATTACTGTTTCGGTTATTAAAACCTCATCAGAGCAACTTACTTTGTTGCTGACAGTAGGGGGTATTTCTACCCCCCATTAATTTATTTAGTATCGTCATCCATTTCAGGATTTTTTTTAATTATTAATATTTCGAAATGATCTCTTTCTTGGTGATGCTCATTATCTCTAATGCATTTAATAAAAGTTAAATGATGGTGATATTTTTTAGGGCTATCATAACGAAGATCAATCCAGTTAGTTTCATCATCAAAATAAGTGTTTGTTGTAAAAACTAATTTAGCAGAATCAGTCCACCATTTTAGATAATTAATTAATTTTTTTGTTGAAGTAAAAGCACCAATTCTTTGACCTTTACCAGCATAATCTGTCACGACATAAATATTATTCATAGTTTCCTCCTTTAAAGGATATTATTATTATTATCTGTTTCATACTTTTGTAATCATCAGTAGCGACACACATCGCTAAACAAAAGGAGGAGGAACTTACAATCTATTTAAGATTAACACGCAGTAAATAGTTTTAAAGCCATTAACCAAATTCGATACCCATGCCCGAAACACAGGAGTTCGTTTTTTTTAACTATGAAAACTCAAACAGGTATAAAAAAATTATAGACTAATTTGAGAACAAAAACTTCCAGCACCATTCGTATCACTATTCGCCACTGTTAAAAACTGACATTGAATAGCAAACCTATTAACCGAGCCATTTAAAAGTTGCCCATCTTTAAATACAATATTAATCCAAACCTCAAAAAATAATGAGGGTTGTATTCCCCAATGGATTTTTAAATATTTCGTATTAACCAGAAACCGAAAATTAATCATAGGTTTTTATTACCCTTTTTAGAAAAAATTCTAAAGTATTAATTTATCTTATTTTAACGATTTTTGAGGCTATTCTTTAAAAAGCGACCTATTTCAGCAATAAAAAAGGCTCAAAAACGATGCGTGAGGTCTGTTTTAGGCAACCC
>VTLG01001777.1_pt1 | contig 33559 bp, 36 predicted proteins | sample 4694571 | NCBI WGS metagenome assembly VTLG01 (sample SAMN12604809, study PRJNA352737) | marine metagenome | biome: ENVO:00000447; feature: ENVO:00000209|ENVO:00000569|ENVO:01000036; material: ENVO:00002151; isolation source: viral sequences binned using virsorter ...
CTACGCTCTGCCAACTTACGATAAACAGTAAAAGTAGTCTGAGGAGTCCCGAGATACATAATACGGCTATCGCTTTTGGGGGTAAGAATTGACTCTGCTTCCGTGCAGAGTTGAAGTAATTTTTCACGCATTAACTCCGTCATTGAGTTTCCAGGTACTTCTATATCGTCTAGAATCATTAGGTCTGCACGAGAACCAGTTAGCTGTCCAGTAATACCAACTGATTTTACGGATGGTGCCTGGTGAGGGCTGCAATTTACGTCGAATGAAATGCGGGACCAACGAGCTTCGTCTGATTTGGGTTGAAGATGATTCAGCCATGGAGTCTCAATAATTAATTTTTGTAAGAATATAGACATATTATCCGCACGTTCTTTAGAAGCGGATATAATCATTATTTTTCGTTCGGGATTCTTAAAGAGAGTCCATAGAACAAACGCTCCAGTAATCCAGGATTTACCAACACCACGGAAGGCTTGGATCTGGAGACGTTTCGGACCATCTTGTAAGTAGTCAGCAATTGCATACTGTGCACGTGTTGGATGAGGTAGATCAAGTTGCTCCCATAATGCTTGTAGAAATAGCTTAAAATCGCCGTGTAAGGCGTCTAGAATATCGTTCATGATAGAATGTACCTAAGGGTGGTTTAGGAGGGCTTGTAGGGGCTTGTAGAAGGTTCTAATAGGGCTTATTAAGTTCCTTCTCAGGAAGTAATCTTCTTACGGACTTTCCGTACTGCTCCTTAACGGCTGCTTTTGTAGTAGGTTTTCCGAAATATTGCCAAAGTGCTTCATGTGCAGTCAAACCTTTTTCTTTTATCAATATATCTGCTAATCTTTCCCAGTCTGTATCTGTCATTGATTCAATAGTCTCCGCCATATTATTTTCTATAAATTCCGTTATAGTCCGTTCGTAATCAGGAAATTCCCCTTTTTGAATTGCCTTTATGAAAGCATCATCTGTCGGGAATTTTTGTGCTAGAGACCCACCACTTGAATTCAATGCTTGTCTAAGAATGGTTATATTCGAACTAATATCTGCGCCTGAACCAGAAAACTTAGTAGTATGTTTTACGTCATTTAGTATATTATCTTTTAATTTCCACCAATGTTGTACATCAAAGATATGTTCGACTGTTAATTTATCTAATTTTTCACCAAGTTTAAGTTTACCTTTTGCTGCTAGATTTCTCTTTTTTAGTACATTTTCTAGCTTGTTGTATACGAACCTTTGGTTTTTCATAAAGCGGTTTGCTTTTGCCGTATCCCCGCCGAAGTGAAGTAAAATTGATGCCTCATCAAGTTTCCGTGCACCGGCTCTTTGAAGCTCTCTTGCAGCTTTAGCACCTGCGTCGACAAAGCCATACTTCCATTCCTGTGCTTTTTTATCGAATTTTGCAGTAATTCTATACCATGTCTGAGTGGCTTCATCCCAAACCTTGGGTATATTTGCACCTTTCAAAGGATTTGTGGCGCTTGGGTCTGCATTTTTTAGGATCCCCTCAGCTTTTCTGACGAATCCTTGTACTTTTGGAGACTCCCTTGTTGCCTTGGATATTGCAGCTAAAGGATTAGCAGCTATTTTTTCTAATTGTCCTAATAAGTCACTTATAGAATCAGGTTTTTTTATTGCCAAACCTGTTCCAGCCTCAGCTAATTGTTCTTGTGTCCTTGGATTCTGTACCATATCCCACAATGCTCTGGCTGCTCTAAAGCCTTCAGGTCCACCTTTCTTTATAAGTTTAGCTAGATTATCTAGATAACCGACACCACCTGTAGCAAAATCGATTGCATCAGGTAGAAGTATATCAGAAGCAGTATCTGCATGTCTGAATGCACCTATACCAGTCTTTTCTGCTAGAACATCACCACCTTTACCGATAAGGTCTACTGCACCAGATCTTACATCTTCATATGATGTATTAAGGATTTGATTTCCTAACTGGTTTTGTTCTATTTTATCTAGTAGAGCTGCACCTTGTTCACTATTAACTAAACCTCCAGTTACTGGATTAAACAGTAGAGCATTCTTAACGCTTGCAGTTTGGTTCGCCCGTGTATTAACTTCGCCCCAACCTTTAAGAGCTAAGAAACCACCTTCTAAAGTTCTTTGTCCTGCTCCTGCATCTTCTTTATTCCATTCATCCATCTGCTGTTGTACAGCTGAGAATCCATCTTTAACTAGATTTATAGGATTCAATGGCTGATCATTCATAGCAATTGAATTGAAATATTCAGTTAAAGTTAACTTACCCTGTGAAAGGGCTTGATTCAACACATTATCATCTCTATTATTACCACCACTGGTAAAACCTCCTAGTGGTCCTTCTGCATAAGTCATTTCCTCTTTGCACCTCCTCTTGCTCTATTCGCCTTTCTACTTTCGACAACTATCTTACCTCCTTTATGAGACATATCCTGTTGTGAACCAGGTTTAGCTTTACGTCTAGCTATTTTTAATTTATTACGATATGTAGTTTTAGCACGAGATTTATTAATTTTAATATTATCTCTTCTATGCTTCAACCTAGATTTTCTATTCTTCCGATAGAATCTCGCTGTTCTACCTGGATTTGGACTAAGCTTTGGCGCCATACAATCTCCTCTGAACAAGAGTGGGATCTATTTTAGGTAATACATCAGCTAGTTTACCTAGTGGACTGCCTTCATAGGCAACACCACTTATATCATTAGTTTTCAGCCAATCACAGGCTGCTTTTAAGTCTTGGGTAGTAGCCTCGCCACTTTTGACCCGTTTAAGGAATTCAGTTGTAACGAGGTTATGTAATTCATTGAATTGGTCTTCAGTGGCTTTAGCCATAATCTATTTTTCGCCTGGGAATAATGCTACTTTAATCATAGCAACTGCTTGGTCATCTAACGTATTTTCAGTGGATGAAACCAGTCCTTCGAGTAGATCAATAATTAATTGTTTTACAGCGGTGGACTTAATAAATGCGAATAGGATAGGTTTAATTAATACGATCATTATTTTTTAGTGGTAGTGGTTGTTTTTTCTGATTTTTTAGCTGCAGCTTTTGCTGCTTCTTTTGCTTCATTTGCTAATTGAAATGAAGTTTTTTGTGGTGGTGTTTCAACTGAAGGTATATAAGGATTTAATGTACTCATTTTCTTTTAAATGGATTAGGGAACCAAAAAGATTTCTCTTCTGGGTCAGTATTTTTAGGTTTAGGAGTTACTTTATTTCGTTTAGCAACTTCTTTATTCCATTGTGAGATAGGAATAATATCTTGACACATAGTATAGACCCGTGTCCCAGGTCTTATCATGAAGCCTTTCTGTTGTAATTCAGCACATTTTAACGCCCTAACTAACTCGTAGTCAAGGCGCATTTTTTCTTCTTGTCTTTTACCGATCGCTTTACATTGTTCAACGATAGCACCATCTAAGGGGATCATGAAGTTAATCTGACCACCCCAGTTTTCACCAAGTGTATAACCTGCTGGATTCATACTACCATCTTTATCAATGTCCCAGGGTTTGACATGATTCCCCATATAGAATGGGGACATAGTCATTGTTGCTCCATTACAACTTATGTTTGGTCCGAGGACCTGACGACTTGGAGCTCCATTATTCTGGAATTGGACGGCTTGGTTTGTAACATTTCCTGTAGCTGCCGCCACAGGGTTTGAAACATTGTTGGTTTCTCCCTCTTCAGCATATGTTGGTATTCCTATTGTGAGAAGACTGATAATGAGACTGTAGTGGAAGTAGTATCTATTTCTCTGTCTATTTCGATTTTTTCTACTATTTGACTGGCTGCTCTGTCGACTATTTCTAATGAGAAATCTGAGCCAGCTGTTGTTATTGTAAAGACTGAATCCGAATCCGCTATACCTCCAGAAGTTGCTGAAGTATGAGTGATATTGTCTCCAGACCATTTTTGTAATTTGGAACCGTAAACTGTTGTTACGATTTCCTCTGTTATTTCTTGGGTGGTTGTTGTTGTAGCTTGCATCGACCCCTGTGTGAATTGAGGTGTGACAAGATCTGCTCTTACTACTGAGGGGGATGCTAGTAGGAAGAGTAATAACCATTTTTTCATTCTTCCTTCTTTTTATTTGCCATAGGACAGTTTATTGGACCTTTATTACCTTTACTATTAGATGTATTAAGTCCAAAGGAAGCCAATGCACCAGTAAATATACTAGCAACGAACGTGATATCGGAGCTTCCAGACTTTTTAATTATGTTACCGGGTAGTTCCACATAATTTAATGTAATAATAAATCCAGCCCAAACTACTACACCTAGACGTACAAATGTAGATAGTAAAGCTATTTGTTCCTCTTCGAATTCTCCTCGTTTTCCTTTGATTCGGTCGATGAGGCTTTTTCTTTCTTCTTCTTGCGGTTTTCCTTCCATTTGTTGACTTTACCTTGTAGGAATTTTTGTATCTTTTTCTTAATTGATTTAGATACAGGTTCAGCAAATGTAGTTACAATTACTGCTGAAACAGCTGCATAAGAAGCCACCGCTACGACCTCTACCGTTGGTACAGGTAGATCAATGTTAATAACAGGTATCTTTAATTTAGGCGGCGCAGGTTGTTCTGTTTTTGTTTCTTTTTTCTCCTCTTCTTCCTTTGCAGGTTGTGTCTCTGCAGGACGCTCTAGATCGCTTGGAGGGATGACAATAGGCTTATATGCCGGAACCCGGGCTGTAGGCACCTTCAAGGTCATCCTAGGCAGGTCTAGTGGCTTAGGAAGATTAGGGGTGGGGATGGGTATAGGAGGCATTATGGCTCATTTGGCCAATCTGTTAAACCACCAGTAACTAATTGTTGTAATGCAGTAGCATTCGCTGCAGCATTAATTTCCCCTTCTCTTGTTACACAAGTACTCCTTACGGAATCTCTATATGTTGTTACAGCAGATGGTATAGCTATAGATTTCTCAGAATTACGTATAATATACCAATCATACTTTTCTAATAATCCATTAGCTGTAGATTTCTGATAAGCTATCCATTCATTTTTCAAACCTTTCTGGTTTATAGTTTCTCCAGCAGGTGTAGTTACTGTATAATCTACTAATGATTTATCACTACCATCAGATTTAAAAAATCTATTATCAATAGGTACTGGATCTGCTACTTCAGTTATACCAATTGCTGCTTTCTCTTCAGCTGTTGATAATTTTAACCAATTACTTGGGTATAATGTACCATTTGCAGTTCTGAATGGGACTCCAGTCGCAAGTGGATTTCCGTTTAATTTAAATGCCATAAGTTAATTCCCTCGTGCGTATTTACCTGGAACTTCAGCAAAAGCTGCATACATGATGGTGTGACCAGATCCGTTTATATCATTTTGTAAGTTACCATTGGTTTGAACAAAGAAACCTTGAGCTTGGAAATCAAGTTGATGTCCAGCATCATCAGCTGTTCCATCTTTTCTTGAAGCATATGATCCACTTACTAATTCATTAAAATTTTTAGGGTTACCAGTAGTTTCTAAAGCTGATCTAGTTGATCCTGTTCTAGTATATATGTGACCATGTCTACCACTATCTGTGTTTTGTATATAAACCCAAGCTGGTTTAAAACCACAATGGACAAAAGGACCTTTATAAGAAGATCCATTACCTATATACGTACCAAATTGACTGAATCCTGGTACTGAAGTAAAGAGATAAGCAATGAATTCATCACCATCTTTATTTGCATCTTCTCCAGCACCTAAAGTAAATACAGACGATGTAGGTTCTGTATCATTCATAAAAGCCGCATCATCAACAAAAGTAGTATCATGATCATCTAATTGCCAACGATGTGTAGCACCTTTAGTATGCCAATAAACCCACCAATATCTAGAAGTACCACCTGAATATTTTCTAAATAAAATAAAATGAGGTTTTGCACCTAAGTCATGGCTTATAGTTCTTACTGTTTCGTTACCAGTCCAAGTCTGAATATCAAATCCAGAAGTTGCTGATTTCTTCCAACACCATGCATTATATGTACGGTTATTATAATTAACATACCCACCATTTGTTGCAGTACCATCTTCAACTGAGAAACCATTCGAATCAAATGAAGTAAGGAATCCATTTGCTGCCATTGCTCCCCAACCTCCAGCAACACCTCCTTGTTCTTCATTACCTGGGTATTGTAGAGATTTTGTAGCACCAGTTCCTCTTGTTGAATCCCAGAAAAACCATGGTTGATCACCACCATCATTTCCTGGTCGTATTGTAACTAAATCAGGTTGAAATTCTAAATCAGTGAATGATCGAGTTTGATCACCATTACCAGTCCAAGTAACTATATCAAAATACTTCTTAGGATTTTTGATAGCTGGAACAGGCATATTAGATGTATTTATACCTGCATTATATCCAGTAGGAGGATCGTATGTAAAATCAACATTACCTCCTTGTCTTATATCATAGACGGCATTACTTGAACTAGAACCATCGGACCAACAAGGACCATACCATAATCTATCTGTTAATGTATATACTGGATTAGCTCCAGTTACTGGGTTACCGGCACCAGTACCGTTAGATTGCCAAGTATTATTTTTACCAAAGAATAATTTATTATTATCTAGATCTAATGCTACTTGAATTATATCATTAGTCGTAGCACTATCAGGTGCGGTATTTTCAGTATCATCATGTTGAAATGATCCACCCAACCAGTAATAATAACTTCCAGTATTATTATCATCCGACCATGGTCCTTCAGTATACTTAGTGTCCTGATGAGAGCAAATAGAAACACCAATCGCATTTGCACTATCTTGACATTTTTCTTCCCAGTACCATTTACCTGATTCTACCATATGAGTTGGTGGATCGAAATTACCTACACCTGATGTTGACATTTCAATCGAACCATTTGTTATAGTTATCTCATTAGATAGATCTGGTGTATATACAAGACATCTGGTATTGGTAGGAGTATCAGTAAAACTATCATTATTATTTTCACCAGCAGCTACACTTATGTTATTTGCAGTCCAATTATTACTATTAGCACTTGCATCTAAACCTAAGTTATCAGCTGTTGAATTGTTTTTAAAATCTAAATAAAAACCTTGTGAACCATGACTTCCGGTATACTCAATTGGTACCCATTCTCCATGATCAGCATGGAATTTCCCAAAGTCTGTTGGAGATGCAACAATATTATCTAAGAAGTGCATTTCTGCTAAATACCCATTATAATATTGACTACCAGTATGACCTCCACCAATATATACAGTGTGTCCATTTGTCATAAAGACACCATTAAGATATTGGGTTATGCTAGTTGAATAAGCATAATTTGTTTCTCGAACACCATTTATATAAAAGATGCATCGATCAGCTTCGGTTGCATTATGAGAATCAAATACTACTAAAGCATGACCCCAGCCAGTAGGATCCCTCCAAAGACGTCCAATTCTACGTAAACAATTACTCCAATTACCTATTTGTAATCTTCGGTTTACAAAACCTAGGTTCATATAACCATCATTATCATTAGCAGCCTGAACCTTCAGAATATTCATCTCTTGGCTATCTGATTGAATGCCAATATCAGCTGTTCTGAACCAAAAACTACAACTCCATTTATCTCTTTCGTCACTATCCCCTACTGATCTCTGAAATGTTGCTGAATCAGCTTTATTCAATCGTACACTTTTTTCTATTTCATAATCAGCAGTAGCACCTGAACTGCCTATTAAGGCGTTATTGTGAAACTGAGCCATTATGCAAGCGCTCCTGACCAGACAGCATGGATATCACCAGCTCCCCTGACAATATAATCTACACGATCAACGGCATTAGCATCAGTACTTAAGGTAGGATCAGTGCCTGCAGGGAATTTCCAGGCGCCATTCCATGCTGCAGTTCTATTCCCAGTCCCGTCCTGAACAATGAAAATCGACCCCGATTGACCGGCTGTTTCATTACTTGGGTCTGCAAATGTTACATTACCTGTTAAAGTAATTGTAAAATTATTAGCAGTTTGTAAATCTAATGTTGTTGTTGCACCATAGGTCACTGATGAGACAGTCGCAATTTGTTGTTTACCATAAGTAACACCTCCATTACTATTTAAAACAACAGCATTACCACCTGTACCAGACCTATGGACTAAATTTTCTATTTTAATTGTACTCATGGTTTTGGATTGTCATCTTTTACTTTTTTGATATCAGCTTTCCAGGCATCAATACCTGAGTGATAAATTTTATCTAATTGATCTGCAATAGTAGGATACTGCTGACGTCTGTTGAATTTATACTGTACTTTAGCTGCATCTTCGATATTTTTAGTTACTGCAGCCTCTTCTTCAGCGGTCAGATCGACCATTGTAATCTCACCTGTGGTGACGTTATGTACTTGTTTTTTCATAATTTAAGTCCAGGTAATAAGTCGATATGTACCGCCATCAATGGTACCTCCCCCTATTTGAATTATATCAAGTGTACCTCCTAACGTTATTTTACCAGACATTCCAAAAGTACCAGTGGTTGCAGCACCACTTCCAGTGTCAACAAGAGCTACCCCCTGCATATACCATGTGTTACTACCGCAGTGGACCAAATCCCACATCCAATTGCTTTTATAACTAGCATCTCCCATATCATAAGCTTCCATTTTATCACTATCATCATCACCAGCACCAGCAACTGCAGCTTTCCAACCATTAGCACAATATCCACTAGTTGCAACACTTCCGCCTGTTCCTAGTCTAAGAAAGGGATTAACACCTGAGCTGAAACTTAATTCATGGGTAAAGAGTTGAAATCTTTCAGCATCAGCAGATAAACCAGTAAGATCTAAGGTGCTACTAGTACCACATGTAGTCCAATTAGTCATTGCTGTTGGTGTAATAGCTGCAGAAGTTATAGCATTCCAACTTAATGTACCACTTCCATTTGTTTGTAGATATTCATTAGCACTTCCATTATCTGCTGGGAGAACTAAAGTATTACTTCCAGCTGCTGCTGGTGCTTTCAGTTCTGTAAAACCAGACGAAGAACCTCCTAATTTTAAAGTCATAATTAATATATAGTAAATGTACTATTGTCTGGTACAGTTAAAGCAGCTCCATCTGCAATAGTAAACGGACCTGCTACCATAGCATTACTATTAGAAGCAATGGAATGGTTAGCTGATAAGGTTGCTGGGTTTTCATAAATACTACTAACAACAGCACCTCCAGCTGCAACTGTCAGATCAGTACCGTCAAACGTTAAATTTGCTTCTCCATTAAGACCACTACTACCATCAGCTGTAACTACTCTATTATTAGCATCATTAGCGATAGTAACACCTGCATCACCCCATACTAGATCTGTTGCGGTACTATCACCGGATTTAAGGACTTTACCTGTAGCAGGTGCAGCAGCTGGTAATGATAGTGTATAACTAGCTTCACTTCCTTTATCAGTTGCACTTTTTATACCAATATAAGCAGATCCATTAGAGTCTGCCTCCATGAGGCGTATTTCTTTTGCATTATCAACAATAAGATTATCTGTTAATGTACCACCTGCTAAGGGTAATTTAGTGGTATCATCTACAACAAAATCTAATGTACCATCTGAGTCTTCATAGGTTACTGCAATACCTGTTTCAGTATTACCAGAAACCATAGCACCGACAACATCCTGAACGGCTTCATTGGTTAAAGTAGTATCAGTTACAGTATTAGTAAAAGTAATTTTATCACTATCTCTAGCAATACTTAAACCAGTACCAGCTTCTAAAACGATATCATCTGTACCTGATCCACTACCACCAGCAGTCAGACGAATCTTTTCTTCATCTGAATTATCACCATCGACACATGAAATAGCATAGGTAGTATTAGTATCAGATACCGTTTGTGCATCTACATAGGCTTTAATAGATTGTTGACTTGCAACACCTGTAGCACTATTAGATGCCATATTATCTTCATCTAATATAGTAAGACCTATTTCAGGCGTAGCTGTAGCACCATCTGTAACCACAATAGGAGCTGCAGTTGCAGATATACTTTGAACTACACCAGGTACACCTTGAATTCCTTGGCTCCCAGTAGCACCAGTAGCACCGGTTGCGCCTGTCGCACCAGTAGCACCTTGAGGACCTACTATAGAAGTAGGAGATCCCCAAGCACCACTAGCTTTAGGTCCGTAAATATTATTATTACTAGTATCAATATAGAAATCACCATCACCACCAGTTCCACCAGAAGGTGCTCCTGAACCATTTAATATGGTATCTAGAACACCTGATGCTCCTCCTGAAATATCGTCAGCAGTGATAGTACCGTCTTTAATACCTGCACCTGTAACATAAGTTAATGGCATTTATTTATTCTCCAATACAGTGACTTTAGCTGATAATTGTTTGATTGCGTTTAACATATGCCAGAACAATTCATCAGTATTAACACTTTTAACACCATTGGATTCAGTCTTTACACAACCAGGACATATTGATTCTACTTCTTGAGCAATAACACCAATCTGTACTCCTGGTTTATCGACAATCATAGATTGAATATCATTGTCACTATTAAGTAGTGCTAAATCATCTACTTCCTCTGCTTTACGATATTCGAAGTTTCTGACTTTAATCTGGTTAATCGTAGCTAATCCAGTATCATTATCAGTAATATTCTTTTTAATACGTTGGTCAGATGTTGTAGTCCATGTAGTAGTATTATTAGTATTATATGGATTACCTTTAACATAAGTGGTATCGTTACCTTTACCTACTAAGTTATAGCCAATAACTGTTGATTCATAGTTAGTACTAGCAGCTAAGCTAGCTCCAACTCCAATTACAACATTTCTATAACCCGTGGTCATATCATTACTACCTTTATTAGCAGCATTAAAACCAACACAAACGTTATCATCACCGCTTGTTATATCTGTACCAGCATTTTTACCAAGTAGTGTATTACCAGTTGCATCAGTACTAGTGAATGAAGCACCTGCATCACTACCAGCTAATGTATTGTTCTGTGCATCACTAGATAAGGTTGCTGTTGCAGTAGAATCTTCCCAAGATATATCTGTTCCATCAGAAGTTAATACCTTATTAGCAGTACCAGGAGCTAAAGCAGCTGGATCACCACTAGCATCACCATAGATAATCTTACCTCTAGCAAGACCTGCCATTTTAGCAAGTGTTACTGCATTATCAGCAAGCTTACCTTCAGTAACTTGTAAATCACCTATATGTGCAGTATCAATAGATCCATCTACATAATGATCAGAATCAATAGCATTAGCTTGTAAAGTAGCTGTTAATGTACCTGTTACTGTAGCACCTGCTGCTGTAGTTTCGAACTTCTTACTATTATCATGGAAGAGCTCGACAGCTCCATCATCAAGGAAATTAGCAAAGTTCTCGGATCCATCATGGTCTGTAATTCTTACCGTTGTACCACGAAGTCTTAACTCACCTGTACCAACATCTGCTATATAACTATTGCTGCCATCATGATATACTTCTAAATCATTACCAGTACCCCAACGTAATTTTACATTATCATTAAAATCCCCACCTGTTGCTCCACCAATATTAGTATTAGTTGGGACAGCCCATTCCATACCATTACTAGTATATGCAAGGAATTTATCAGTACCAGTAGGCGCTGCATGTATATCTAACTTAACTTCTGAAATTGAATCATCTGCTAATTTACTACCTGCAATGGCTGCAGAAGCATTTATATCTACATTCTGTATAGTACCATCTGTAATATTTGCAGATGCAACTACTTGACTACCTAAAGTACCAATGGTTACAGCTGTACCTATTTGATTAATAAAGTAAGCTGTACCATTAGCTGGAGCAGATGCAAATTTAATTGTACTACCTTCTACTGCAAATCCATTAGAAGGTGCAGCTCCAGAACTAGCTGTTGATGGTTGCTGTACAACTCCACCAAGACTTACTATTAATTGATTTGCACTCTCTGGTGTAACAGAGACGCCGGCAGCAGTTTCTAACTCAAATCGCCAAGCTGAGCCATCGAATGTTGCACTGTTACCACCAGTACCGGAATACGTATCTATAACTAATGATTGGAATTCTCCAATAGCAGTATTACTTACCCACGCACTTCCATCATATATCATCATTGCATTATTCGTACTATCCCACCACATATCACCTTCATCAAGGCTACCACTAGGTGCGGAACCAGCAATACGATATCTTGAATTAAAAGAAGATACACTAGAACTTATATCTAAAACATCACTTTCATTAGCAAATAATTTATGATAAGTATAAGTATTTAAAGTACTAGTTGTTTGGACTTGTAATCCTAAACCTGCATCTAAAACTTTTGGACTACCTACTGTACCTCGTAACGCTGCAGGGAATCCTGTAATTGAAACAGCCGTGCTGCCGGTTGTAGTGGCACCAGAAGCTACTCCACTATCATTAATAGATAAACCACCTACATCCATAATTGATACTACTGTACCAGCATTATCAGATGGATCAGGGTTAGTTGTAGGGAAACTAACTTCATCATCAATTGCAACAAAACCACCTAAAGCATTAGTAACTGTTGTTATTTGATCATTAACAGCTTTAGAAGTAGGATAATGTACATCACTATTAGGTGATAATGTTGTCTCTTTGGACATACCACCAACAACATTTGTAACATTATTTAAATCTGTAGTGCTTACAGTAGCGCCATCTAAAATTTGAATTTCAGACTGTGTTAATGCTGCTAAAGCTGAAGCTGCACCAGTTTGTACACCTGCTAAAGTTTGTAAATCTGTATCTAAATTAAGTGCAATCTGACCTACAGCTGGACTATTAGTGGTTATAGATAATCCAGCACCTGCAGAGACATCAGTAATTAAATTGACATCATCATCATTTTGTCTTTCTTGTAATGAATATAACGATTGAGTTTGGTTATCATTCAAATCCCCAGCTCTAATAGAAGAACCAGCAGTATAAGATACTTGAGGTGAATCTACATCAGTAGATCTGTATACTTTTACATTACTAGTACCACTAGCAGGAGCTGATGTTAATCTTACAGTCGTAGCATTGGGAAAGGAGTATGCACTTGTCGCTTGAGTCACATTGTCAACAGAAACTTTGACATCTGACTCCGTAAAATATGGAAATGTAAAGGAGAAATCGGTGGTGGAACCGTCTCCATTGTATATATTTGAAGTTGTAGCCATATGCTATAAAAAAATAAGATTTATCTTGGGTTGGCTAATTGTAATAATGTATCAATATCTGCTCCTTTATGTGCCTGTTCTATTATACTTTTCCTATATTGTTGTTCAATTAATTGCTCTTTATTACTTATAGATGCTTCTGCTAGCCTTTTAGCTTGATTTAATGCTAAAGTGATTCGGTGATAAATTTGTGCAAATTTCTCTGTTTCTAAAACACTTGAAGGAATTTCACCTCTTCTGACTTTACGTAATATATTTGTAAACCCTGTGCCATATTCAGGATGAGTCAACCTTTCAGCATCTCTCATGATTTTTTTTAATTCATAATTGAAATAACCTTGCTCACCTATAAGGCTATATAATTCTGATTGTTGCTCTTTATTTAATTCAACACCCTTAGAAGAAACAGTGAAATGTGGTATTTGATTATATTCAATATCAATTAAGAATTGTTCTTCTGCAGTTGGATTATCAACTACCTTCCAGGGATTCCATATATTACTTACTCTAGCAAACCAATTTTCTGGATATTTAACTTTTTTACCGGAAACCCATGAATATTTATTAGGCAATGCTTTTTCAATATCAGTTACATCCATCCAGTTATTACGATTCCTTAAAAGCTCAAAGAAATCTTGATTTACTTCACGTAAACCTGGAGCAAGTAATTTACCTAATTCATTACGTAATCCTGCCATCGGTAACATAGAGTTAACTAAAGTTGAAGCCCAACGTTGAGCAGCCGCAGGGTTACCAGCTAATACATCATTTAATGGTTCCATATTAGATAATATAGATCTATTAGTTAGACTAGCTCCTAGGACAAATGATAATTTCTTAAATAGTTGTTCTGATTTAGCAGTTGTAATATTATCAAAGTTATCACCAACATCTGAAACTAATGCTAACCAATCACCTAATGGACCAAGGAATTCATAAGAATACCATTTGCCATCCCATCCTTGATAAGTCTTAGGTTCCCAATTTAATTGTCTACGAGTACGTTGACGTTGAGGATCCCAGTGTCCATTACCGCGCAGACGACCTTGAGCAAACATCACACCTCCAGACATAATAGCCATTGAACCAATTGCTACACGTCCACGTATTTCTGCTCGTTTCATTTTAAATCTGGTCATCCAATCACCATCTATTGGCTCACCTTTCTTTAGAAGTAGATTTTGTATTTCGGCTTGATTGTATTGATCCAAAGGCTTACCTACAAATTCTGCATAATCACCAGCAAATTTATGACCTGCATGTGCACCATCTAATGGACTCCATTTACGGAACATATCTAGCATATTCATACTAGTCTTAGGGAACCAGAAGAATGTACGCAACATTGGTGCATATTTTAATATATTATTAAACCCACGAACTAATTCACTATCTAAGTTTAAAGCTATTTCACTATTAACATATTCAACAGCTTCATTTTTAATCATACCATTAGCATCAAATGATTTATTATATATTTCATCTGATATCTTTCTTAATGAATCACCAGTTATTTCTTCACCAGCTTCAAATAATTTATCAAATGCCAATCCTTTTGCTTCAGCATTCATATTAACAGCACGAGAGAAACCATCAAGAGCTGTCATTGCATTTGCACCAAATCGTAACCAAGGATGTTCAGCTAATGCTTCCCATTGTTCATGTATGCTTAATAAAGTAGAAGCACCAAATTCACCTTGTGCATCAGCTGCTTCAGCAAATGAATTCAGTATTTTTAAATTCTGAGCCTTTTGGAATGCAATATCTTCTCTTACAATATAACTAACTGCAGATGGATCTGTCGATACTTTTCTATATACTAAACTTAAATGTTGTAAACCTTTTTGGAATGTATCAGAAAACCCTGTATATTGATGGAATGCACGCCTTGCTAGTGTAAGATCACCTTCTCTTAAGACACCATATAATGTAGCCATTGGTCTACCAATTAAACCACCAAAGTTACCTACAGCAGCTTTCAGAGGTGTACCAAATGCTGAAAGCATTGAATTATAAATAGTACTCAAAAGAGCCTGATTCATAATTGATGGTATCTCTGGATTTAAATCAACAAAGGCTTTAGAGAATACACCTAAATTATTTTGTACATATTTATTTAAAGCATGTAAAGATTGAATATTACCATCTGTCAACTCATAAGCAAGCATTAATGGTTTTACAAAATCAGGACGCTCGTTTGCTATACCCCTTAATTGTTGTATAAAATCATTAGTAGATGCAATTATATCCTCTAAAGCTGTTTGATTTGAATCAAGTGATCCATCAAGAACTTCTTGAACTAATTGTGGATCCCCTGCTTCTGTAGCTTTTTTTAAGGCTTTAAGTTGTACTCTTTTAGTTCTAGCTTGATAAGTTGCTAAATCTTTTTCAACCATTAAATAATGTATACGATCAAGGATAAGATCTTGTACATGTCTAACTGCAGGAGCACCACTTATAAGTCTAGACGCTTCTGATATATCTGAAGCTTGACCAGCTAATGATGTTGTTAAATAAGCCTTAGCTTTTTCAACATTTATATTAGCTAATTCATTCATATAAAATGTAAGGGATTGTTTAACACCCTCCAGTCCTTGTTTATTTAATACTTTAGTATCAAGTTCAGTAGATACTGTTTTAAATTCATCTAGAATTTGTTTAGCTGAACCTGCAGTCATTCTTGGGTTTTCTAAAACCTCTGCTAAATGAAGACCAGCCTGATCAATATTTTGTGAAGTAATAACTTTACCAGAAGGTAATTTTCTTGAATACTTACCTACTTGTCTTAATTGTTCTGCTAAATTAGTTACAAGTGCTCTACCAGATAACCCTTCTGGAGTGATGCCAAATTTTAATGCAGCTTGAGTAATTGGATTACCTAAACGACCATAAGTACTATCTATATTTTTTTGAATCTGGACAGCATCAACGGATGCGCCTACAATACCATCAACATCTTTTAATCTAAGACCTGATTCTGTTTCATCAAACAGGTTATGAATACCTAATTGTGGTTTATTTAAATCAGCTCCTGATGCAGCTTTAACTTCACCAAGTAAATTTAATTCTTTTTCTAATCGTGCTTCATTTCTTAAAATAACATCTTCTACAGGATTATCAGAATACTTAGTTTCAGAAAGACCATCAGTAACTGCGTCCTTTACATTACGTTCTGCTTTAGGATCAGGTATCCATTCACCGACTCTTTCTAGACTTCTACCTGATCTTACAATTTTTGTTATACCTTCTGCTATTCCAGAAATAAATCCTAAACGCATACCTTCCATGACGTTTTTATTTCTTTTGATATCTGGACTATCACCAGCTTGTGTAGCCCAACTATCAGGAATCCAAGACCAAAAGTTTGGCCATGTTTCTTTTAAAACAGCAGCTAAGTTATCATCTTTATAATTCTGTTGAGCAATTGAATCAACTAAAGTACCTGCACCTAAATCTATACCAAGTTCAGAAAACCATTTAAATAATGGACTATTACCTAATGCTTGTACTTTAGGAGGCGCTACTTTAGAAGCATGGAGACTGGCACCACCTTTTAGTGCTAACCTTCTGGTCATCAGCATGGGTAGAATTAATCCAGATACATTCCTGACACCTTCAGCAACATCTGATTCGAATTTCTTATCTTTTCGGAAATTAACACCAGGTATTAAATTTATAGAATCTGTTATGAAATCATTCATCCCTACTCCAGGCGCTCTAAGGGATTCCATAACAGGAGTATCATAAAAACTGTTAATAGCATTTAACCCTCCGCTTAAAGGATCTTCACCCTTTAAAGGTGGTAGTTTTTGGAAACGTGTGGGATCTTCTTCATCAGTGGTTTGGATATTTTGTGAGACTTGAGCAGTCTCTACTCCTGTAGGGACTATTGGTGCCTGATTAATTTCAGTTTCATCGTTTAATGGTAACGACAATTGTTCATTCTCTATCTGTGTTGTTGCCATAAATCATTCACCAAATTTAAAAGCTGATCGTAGGAATGTACTTTCCTTTGTATTAAGTGGTATGCCATATTTATAGGCTTCTTTAAGTACTTTGTTTGGATATTCAAAATTTTCTGTAATAGGTATGTATTCTCCATTTTTATCAACTACAGCTTCTCCATTACTATCTGTTAAAATTAAATAATCAACTCCAAACCTATTTTTCATATGTTCAATTGCTCCTGGTCCTGCATTATAAGCACGTAAAGCATCTACTATATTACCATCAAATCTATCTAATAATTCTTTTATATATTTACTTGCAGCATTAGCACTTTCGGTTACACTATTACGATTTTTTAAACCAACATGATCTGCTGTTTGCTGAGTGAATTGAAAAGGTCCTTGAGCTGATCTATCAAATTGTTTATAAGTACCAGCATTTTGGTTATATCTAGATTCTGTATGGAAAACTCCCGCAAGAATTGCTGAAGATATATCATTAGAAGCACCAGCTTCATTTAATATCTGTCCATAAGAAATATCGTTTTCTTGTCCTTTTATTAAATTCTGATGTTTAGCAAAAGCTTTGTTATATACACCAACAGCACGTGAATCCTTCCAATCTAAAGGATCAAGAGGTCCGCCTAAATCAATTTCATGAAAATTATCCTGTCCAAGTAATCGTAATTGTTGAGATTCACTTAGCATAGGATCACGCAATTGATGAGATATATCAGAATTAATAATAGAAGTATATGGTATCTCTGGTTGAGCAGGAGCTGGTGGAGCTTCTACTTCTCTGGTCGGAGCCTCTATAGGAGGAGGTGGTATTGTAGGTGTAATCATTGGATTTTCTTCATTCATTTGGTAACCTCCACTTGATTAGCCTTTATAATCTTTTCAATTAATATCTCTTCAGCTGTTTGGTTAGGCATATCTCTTATGCCAAGTATATAAACCCACTCTTTTAATCTCCCCTTAACTGCAGGATGGATATTTTGCCTATCCGTTTTATATGCGTTTAAATGCATCAGCTCTCCAGGGGTTACAAGGTTACCTTCTGTGAGAAATTTCCTCTGTTTTTCATCTTTATTCAGATCTATATTCCGTGATATAGTCCCCCATTTTTCTGCACGTTCCCGACGGAGTTGATTAGGGCTAGCTTCAAAACCTTGTGTTTGTTGAAAAACAGTGAATTGACCAAATGTACCTGCTTCCGTAGATGTAGCATACCTACCTCCGGGGTCTTTATTTTGTTTCAGATATTCCAGAGTCTCTGCTGTCGCTCTCTTTATTGCAGCTTGTGTTTGTTTAGCAAGACTCTCATTTTCAAAACCCGAATCTGGTTTTTGATATTCTGCTAAAATAGTATTAACTCTGGCTTTAAAGTCGTCTTGAAGTTCTTGTCCAATAGCCCTTAAAGTAGTGTTAGTATGAGCTGCTTGCCACTTATCTATTCCTATAAGAGCCCGTTCCCAGAATTGCCTGTTAGTATAACCTTGTCCTTCTAATATAGTCTTCTGAGTATTTAATGTTTGGAGTAGTTCTGCTTTCTTATCCTGAGGTACATTCATTATGTGTTCAAAAGTTAGTTCCATATTTTCTGCCGCCTTTAGTGCTATCTGATAATTAGCTATTTTTGTTTCTGCTGAGTCTCCTGTTGTGTATAAGAAAAGTTTTAATTCTTCACTACCCGTATAATTCTGCTTTTGAAATTGTTTTTCAAGAGCCTGTAAATTCTTAAGTGCCTGGTCCCTTTCCTTATCATCTTTGGCATTCTTATAAGCCTCAATCCCTCTCATAACTAGGTCTTCATTTATAGCTTTTCGCTTTTTCGCTATATCATCAGAACGAGTTGTTACTTGAGTGATCAAATTCTTCTCAAATTTAAGGACTCTAGTACTATTATATCCCCCTAAAGTTGCGTATTTTGCTTTCCTCTTGTCATAATCTGCATCTGATTCACCTTTTTTCCGCTTCGGCGTTATCCCAGTCTCTAATGCTCCGTATTGCTTTATTGCTTCATCATAAGTTATATGACCACCAAGGACAGCTTCACCTAAAATCTCTTCCAATTTATCTAAAGCACCTGTTGTACCTAATGGTAAAGCATCTCCATTGGCATTATTTAATTGTCCAAAAGACAAAAGATCATCAAATAGGAGCTTAACTGAACCAGGTCCACCTCTGCTAATCTGTAACTCATTTACAGCATCAAGTACTTTAGTTTCTGTATGTTTAGTCTGTAATATCTTATCAAATGCTGCAAATTGTCTACCATCTACTGCATCAATAGTTGGTAGAACTTTTGCTAATTCAACACTATTTAATGCATAAACACCATGAGTATTTAAATATAAAGTCTTTAATTTTTGGCGAACTTGATTATATGCTTGTTCCCTATAAACTTCTGGCAGGGACATAATGCCAGTAATATTACCTTCAAATGTTATAGGATCTTTCCCATCATCAAGAGAAATAGGATTACCTTGATCATCTTTAAGTGTATACTTCAGTTTAGAAGTTTGCATCATATCGCCTATTTCTGATTCATAGCGATTCACTGCTTTTTTAGCAACACCTACACCTTTAGCATACTGATAATGAGAAGACCAAGGACCATAATGAGCATCTGTAGGTCTTACACCATCGGCAATTTGTTTTTTAGATTCTTGTTGTAGGGCTTCTCTCTCCTCTAATGCTACAGAGATCTTCTGCTCATGGTCTACCGTTTCTTCTAAACTTGGTAATTCTGCTTGAGCAGCAGCTAATTGACCTTTATGAACAGCTTCAGAAATACCAAGATTTATTTGTTGCTCAACAATTTTATCAACTTTTGTAGAGATACCTTTTAAACTATCCCAATGATCTTTATACCATTTTTTCCTCTGCCGAAGAGCATTGTCTAGTTCAATATTCTCTTGTGTTACATGCGCATTTTCTGCTGCAATTAATTGATCATATGGATTTGTTGTTCTTGGCATAATTAACCTGTATGATGAGATGGTCTCCAACCTTCGCCTGGAGCGAAGACTGTAAATCCTAAATTATAAACCGCGTCTGCAGTACCTAGAAAATTACCTATTGCATCAGCTGTTGGATCAGGAGCTGGCGGCATAGACGGTGCTACTGGCGGTCTTGTTTGAATTGCTAATTGCTTCCTTACATCCATGGCTGTTTTCCACGTCTTTTGTTCTGCTTTATCAATTAATGCATCCCCTTTTGAAGTAATTAAATCAACTTTATTCGCTAATGTCATTGCAGTTTTAGTAGCCGCCACCGCAGCTTCAGCAGCTGTATTTTTGGCAGAAGTAGCAATACTTCCACGTCTACCTGTTGTTCCAATTCCTTTAAATCCAGTTGTTTTCTTAACATAATTTTCCCAATTTGCTACTCTTGCAGCTTGTTGAGCAGTATATTGTTCGACTTGTAATTGATTTAATTTACCACCAACTTCAGTCCAAGTTCCCAGATTAGCTGATGCAGCCTCTATACCGGCATTCATAAACTTAGCATCATTAGCAATCGTTTTTAAATTATACGCTTCTATTTTATTTTCATATTGAGCCTGAAGAGTTTCGGTCTCCCATTCCCATTTTTTCTTTTTTTGCTCAAAGGCGCTTTTCCCTTGATACCAAGTGCTCAGTCCTTTCCAAGCCAGCGCTGCAGGTGCTAACATAATGATACAAATTCTATAAAGGTTAAATTATTGGGACCATGTTGTAATTCTCTAAGAAATTTAAATCCCAAAAATCTTAGAAGTTTAATGTGTGTAGTATTACGTTTATCAACCATATTCCACAAAATTTTTTCAGGTCTTTTTTTAAGGAACTGTTTAGCATTTCGTGCAAAAGAGATAGGGTAGTCTTTTATCACAGGAGTACATAACATCCATATAGAATTATCTTTACATATACCTGCCAATCCGGCAGTCTTGCCGTTCGGCATTGTAAAATAAACAGAATCACTACCTAATACATACTGAGGAATATGTAGAAGAGGACAATGTCCATGACCTTCTACAACTTCTCGATAATCATCAGGTAATAAATTAGAGGCTACTTCAATAGCAGCCTCCATAGTAGCTGGGTGGATTTTAACTTTAGACACGTCTATAATTTTTTGTAGAAAATTCTCCTTCCCAATTCATTGAATGTAAGGTAGCAGGAGAAGGGTGAGTTGATTTCACTAATACAGTTAAGTTTTTATTTCGTTCATAAGCAGGGACTGTATGAGTATGCTCAGATTCAATAGCTAATGTATTAGATTTAGATTTATTAAATTGTAATACTTCCCATTCTTTAGTATAATCAGCCCTCCCTTTACGTTGTAAAGTAGTGCTAATCTTGCCTACAGAACCGAAAGTAAAATTCAATCGATGGATAATTAGAGATGAACGATTATCAGAAGTAACTTTATTACCTTGCATTTTTTGTACATAAATCTTAGGTAATTCAACTTTCATTTCATAAAGATAACCGACAGCAATATTATGTCCAGTCCAATCTCCACTAAATTCAATATTAGAACCGACTACACTGGCTGTTGAATATCGACCAATATTATTACCAGTATCTGTACAGTATACAGCTAGCTGTTTAGAACTATTATACCCAGCTGGTTTTGTAAATCCAGTACGTTTAGTAGTGGTAGAATACCCAAGCTGTGCAGAAGTAATATCTGTTTTAGTATCTAAATGTACACGATAATCATCAGGAGAAGCTCCTATTAAATCAGTCTCATCAGTCCGTTTAACATCAAATGCTTCTAAGTTATAGTAACTTCCATTCTTAATAACAGCAAAATAAACATCGTCCATTATGCTATGGTAAGTTAAAGTGCCAGGAAGTTCCCATTTAAACCATGATTGAATCCTATCATCTTTAGCATTGTAATATTTATATCCCCATATATCTGCTTTATCTAAAGATCCGAACATTACAACTGAATTCTCTCGTGAGTCAGCAGCTAATGTAATATCTTGAGGGAATAATCTATTAATTACTTTACTTTGTTCAAGTACTTTAGGTTCACCATCACGTCTAGCTTCAAACATTTCATAGAACCTAGCATTACTACCAGTACTACTAATGAAACCAGGTGTAACACCTAATGAGAATGGTGCTGTTTTATGATTATAATTATAAGAAGAAAGATAATTAATCTTAGCTGTCTTAGGACTTAAAGCTTCACTATCTGTCGTAACCATGAATTGTTGGTTAGAGCTAAATACTAATAAACCAGAAGATACTTCAATACCATCATATAATATCGTAGGGAAAATTGTACTAGATTGAATATCTATAGGGTCATCATCTACAACTGCCATTGAAGTTTTAGACCAGAAATTAAATATATCATTCGCTACAGACATGATAACATTCTCTTCACTGAGTACTGTTAATCTATTTCTAAAGAATAATACTTTATTAATTTTAGATCCTACAAATGATGGTGTAGGGTTTGTATCTTCATTACCTACATCACGATCCTGCCAATCAGGATATTGTAAATCAAAGACACCATTAGGATAATTTGTAGCTACCCCACCATTGATACTATAAGTACCAGGATTCACTCTTGCGAGTTTTAGTGGCATAGTATCTGGGTCAAATTTCAATGTAAGACCTGGTTCTGGACACTCTTCCCAAACACCTCTACCAAACAAATTAGTAGCAGTATTTGCACCAGTTTGATTATCCATCCTAAATTTCAGGAAGTAATCATCTTGATCTTCACCACTATTAACAACTTTAACAACATAATTATGACGACAATATTTAGGTAATTCAGCTATGTTATTAGCCTCATTGGAAATGATTGTCATCAATTCATTAGCTGTTGTCGTTACATTAAAAGGAGTACTTCGTGTAAGATGTAATCCATTACCAGCGACAGTTGCTGTAATACCAGTATGTTGTATAGCATCTAATGCTGCTTTCATATCAGCTAGAATTTCCTCTGCACTAATAGAGTGCTCAGCACTTGATGCTGTTGCTGGAGGTCTGACTCTAGCAATATTATCTCTACATGTTACTTCTGCATGAGATGCTATCTCAACTTTACAACTAGCATTTTTAGATGTTTTGAAACTATGTATCTCACCAGTTTGCCAACCTTCACCACCATGTTCTAAGCGTGCATAGGTTTGATATGAATCATCCCATGATGTAGCATCACCATCTTCCATATTAGGAGCACAACGTACTTCAAATTGGAAACGTAAATTATTTGGTGCTGTAACTGTATCTCTACAAGCTAATACACAGTTACCATTATTTAAATAACTTTGTCCATTCTCTAAAGTACCGGGCGCAACATGAGTTTCTAATGCTTTTAGTGATGTAGCACGTTTATACGTTGTAGTTGTAGTATTATCTGGATCATGTATATCTAATGAATATTGCTTACCATAAGCTACTTGTTTTAATTCAATAAAAACTTCATTAACTAAATCAGCAGCTTTATCACCTGCTCCTGTACCCATTGCTACAGTCTTAGTTCTATTAGTTAAAAAAGTACTTTCATTAATTGTTAGTGTTTGTATTTCATGATCTTCAGAATGGACTAAATACGTTGCTAAATTAGTACCTGCTACTGAAGCATAATCAACAGGTATTTCAGCACCATCACTACATCTCCATATTTTAATAACACCAGTACGATCTACTTGACCTATATACTGAGTATCTTCGTCAGTATAAATACTAAACCATTTACCATTAGTAGATGGTGTTATAGCTGAAATCAATCTACTACCAGGACGTTTCTCTAGACCTTTAACGACATCAGGTACCGCATTAACTAAGTCTACTACCTGTCCTGGTACTTTTAATTCATCTGCTTGTCCAGATATACCTAATATATAATTAGGAACTTTTTGTGTAATACCTGCCATCAGCGTCTCGCTAGTGAATGATATGGCTTATAAGAAGTATAATGACTATCCTGTGGTGTACCAAAATAAGAATAATCTCCTTGATTACATTCATATTCCAGACATGATGCACGAGATAATGCTTCTTGTGTTGCTAACATCTGTACTAATTGTGGATTAGATACTAATTGTATAGCAGCTCTAGCCGAAGCTTTATGTACAATATATCTTTTAAATACGGAAGGTAATTCTTCGTACTCCCAAAGCCATACTTTGGTTACTTTAACATCAACACTAAATTCATCAGTATGATCCACTTTATCATAAAGTTTACCATTTCTTATTACTAAATCTAATGTTCTATCTTCTGGTGGATACGAATCTATACTAAGTACATTATTAGCTACTAATATATTTTTATTACTATCAGGAGTTTCTGTAATACCCCTTTCAACATTAAAAGCCCATCCTTCACCTTGTACATCTTTATTAACTTCCGTTAATATATTATAGATAAAAGAAATTTCAGGGTTTTCATGATCGATCTGGGCTACAGGCGATTGACCTATACTACCCAGTATTGCATTCACTGCGGATAGTTCGGTATCGGTGTCAACAGTCGTGGGTTTAGGCGCCATAGGTATAAATATTTGTAAAGAAAAAAAGGAGGGTCGTGAAACCCTCCCTTATGAGTATAATTAACCGAATGCAGCAGGAGCTGTGTCTGTTCCAGCGAACAGTTCAACAGCAGCAGCTGGGTTAAGATAGTCTGCGCCCATTGCAAGACGCCCGAGGATAACATCACCCTGGTAGATGACTGATACGTCCCCGCTAGTTGTTTGTACTTGAGGTCCGATAGCTTCGACAACACCTGCAGCTTCTCTACCAAAGATAAGTCCACATGAATTTTCAAAGTCTGAAGTACCATTACCGTAGTTATTAACGGTCTTAGTAGCTCCTGAACCTGCGGTTTCGTCAACCATTTCAACTTCTACGAAGTCACCCTTGTTACCTGGATCAGATACACCTGGGTTAGTTCCAGAAGCTGTTCCGAACTTAGTACCGTAGCGTCCGAAGAATGGGATGTTCATTGATTTGTAGATCTTAATGCCTGCAATCTCAACGATTCCATTTCCTTTCTGACGTGATGTACCTTGCTCATCTCTATTTACAAGTCCGTTCTCACCGACCTGTTGGATTAATTCATAGTACTGTCTAGGATTAAGTACACCTACACGACCTTCAGAGCTAACGCCCTTCTCGTCTAGTGCAGCTGCAGCATCATAGAAAGCATTTACTAATGATGCAGCATCATAAGCCTTGGTAGCATTAGTACCTGAACCACCAACCTGAATCTGAGTTCCACCTGGCTCAACGTAATTAGTCTTAGTGATAGGTGAAGCTTTTCTTGCAGCTTTGGTTACAGCCTGGAAAATCTTTCTGTCATACTTCTCAGCAAGAGCATATCCGATCTTACGAGAAATTTCTCCACGTAGGTCATAATGCGCAAGTGTCTCATCGAGCTCATAGACAAATGCACTGGAGATGAGTAGGTCATCACAAGTGATTGTCTTTTCAGCTACTGGTGGTGCACTGTCACTGTTACCTAGTATGCTGTTTCCTGGTGTATGATATTCAGCCGTGGTGCGACCCGTGTAGATGAACTGCAAACTTTTGCCGTTCTTGAGGGTACGCTTCATGACTAGATCCCTAGCAATTGTACTATGCTGGAATCCTTTAAATAATTCACCAGAAAATAGTTTTAAATATAGAGCCCTACGATTCGCGGTACTTGATATGTCCGAGTTACTAGCACCCGGCGAGGTAAGATCCGCAAGAGGCTCATTACTATTTTGATGTGCCATTTATTTGGATAAAATGTATTGTTTACTGTCTTTCGCGAAAAAATTTTGATCAATTGTTGTGGTCTTTCCCACCGTCTAGACGGCAAGAGGTATCCGCTTACGGGCTCTTACCAAAGCGGGTAATCGGATTCGAACCGATGACAATAGCTTGGAAGGCTACAGTTTTACCGTTAAACTATACCCGCTCTCCTTAAGAAGTCAATGCTTCTTCAAGAGTATTATAATCTGCATCTCCATCTACACCAGGAGGTTGAATCTCACTTGGACTAGTATCCACTGGATCTTTAATTTCTGGTTCAGGAGACAAGGAAGTAACATATGCTGTTGCTTTCTTACTTTGATGTGCCATTAATAATCTTCTTCAATTAGGGAACAAGGGTCCCGACAATGTTGATGTTCATACATGTGGAGACCCTCAACAAAACCAAGGAATAGTAATAATAAAATTACTACAATCCAAGGCTCCGTAAATCTATTCATCAGAAGCTATACTTAGCTCCGAGTTTCGTACCCCAAGAGTTATCAACATCACCCTCATTAGTGAGCATTGAGATCTCACCGTAAATGTTCAAGTTTTCTGTGGCATCGAAACCAAGTCCTGCCTTACCTGACAGTTGAGTTTCGTTGTCTTCCCCTTGGACTGCTACTACAGCAGGTCCGCCTTGAACATAATATGTAAAACTGTTAACTTCACCTTCATATCCTACATGAAAGTCAGTGGTACGATTCTCATAATCCGAGCCGGTGTATCCGGCATTCGATTCCACGTTCACGTAAGGTCCGGCGAAAGCAGGAGCGGCTACGAAGGTGGAGGCGAGCGCTAGTGCGATAGTTTTCATTGTTTAAATAGTTGTAAGTTTGGTATAAGGGATACCGCGATACTTGAGTTGGATCTTTTTTGTTTTCATTGGATTTACCTCCAGTACCTACCCCCCGTTCCATGAGTAGGCGTCATGCGTTCCATAAAGGAATGAACGGACGCGGTATTAAGATGCGACTGACGATGTGCTTCGGGGTCGCTATTTAGTTTTCTTGGGAGGCGGCTTACCACCAAACCAAGCTTCATTGAATTTTGTATTTGGGTTGTTCGCTACGAACTGACCGTTTTTATTACGTGCTCTGACAGCCTTAGCTGTAGAGGCTTTTCTTTTTCTCTTCGGTTTTGGTGGCGGTGGTATTGTACCATTAAGGATTAAGAATTCCTGTATGGTATCTTCCCTGCCTTCTTCTTTACATTTCTGTTGATATCTCAGGTACGGATACCATAAATAATCCTTAGCATCCATTACTTTTTAGGTTTCTTCTGTTGTTTTTTATATGGTAAGTGAACTACTTTACCAGAAGGAAGTGTTTTTTTAGGCATAATTAGTTAAGGTTTAAAAAAGGACTGATTACCCAAACTGGACCAATTGCTCCCCCATGGTAAGGGAGAAGTCCAAGTTTTTGGATTTATCTGCATGTCTTTCATCCAAGATACATCCGACAAAGATTTCGTAGCATCCCCTACAGGAGTAACAACTGGTGTTTTACCTATTCCTAATAAATTCTGAGCAGAGCTAGCCATAAGACCAGTACTTAGTCCAGTCGTCAAGGCTTGACCTGCATCTTTCCATTGTAATCCTTTACCTTGAGCTAATTTGCTTCCAAGTTGAGTTGCAGCTGCGGCTGCGCCTATCTGTACTGCACACATAATTAGAACTGTATGTTAGAACGTTCGAGTTTTTCCATTATTTCTTGTCTATAAGCTGGGTCCTTATCATAACGGCTATCTGACATTGCTTCAACTACCTGTGCTTGGCTCTTAAAGACATCACCTGTAGATTTCGGTGGTTTACCTGATAACATACGACCCTCGTATCCATTTGCTGTTTCATACTGAGCTTGTAACCCTTTGACAGCAAGTTGAATTGTATCAACACTACCCATAGCAATTAACTGATCGAAAGCTTCAATCTGTTTTGCTTCTAAATTGTTACCAGCCCATTCAATTAACTGATTATATTGCGCTTCACCTCCAACAGAATTACGAAGTGAATTTATTTCAGCATCAGATAAATCTTTAGCTGGTGCCTCTTGTTTAGCAGGAGCTTGTTGTTGAAAAGCAACATAAGCATTAACCAAATCTTGGCTGCTCATCTTACTAAACTCCGCCATCATATCTTTTGATACTTCACCTTTCTCATTATACTCGTTAGTAGCATTAATAATTAATTCTTGAGCTGGAGTATATTCTGGTTCAGATTCAGTTTCAGATTCTTCACTAGTAGCTTCAGTTGTCTCTGTTGTCTCTTCTGTTGATTCACTTCCTAGTTTCTTTTGAAGCTCAATGTAAGCTTTCTCTAACTCTTGAGCATCTTTATATTTCCCAGCAAGAAGTTGTTCCTGCTGGGATTGCATTTCCTCACCAATTTGTAGAGACTCTTGTTCATCAGGGGTGAGATTATCTCCTACGGTTACTGTATCAGTACCTGGATCATATGTAAGTGTTTCTGCCATTATTGTTCAGGTGGTGGAACTTCTTGTTGTTCTGCAGCAGCTTGCATTAATCCAGGATTCTTAGATGGATCTAATAAAGGAGAACTTGCAAGATTTCCTGCTTGTTTAGTTAGTTCCATTTGTTGTGCCTGAGATTGTTGCTGTTGCATTTCTTGTTGTAACTGCTCTTCAGTCTTAACGAGATTTAATACATCAATACCTTGTGCAGCTGCAAGACGTTTAATATACTCAGTAGAATCAACATACTTCATCAATGCTTCTGGTCCCATTGTTTGAGCAATAGTACCAACGAATTGAGTAAGACTTTCTCTATCCTGACCACGACCAAGTGCATTAACACCTGCTACAATTTGAGGACGAACTAAATCTTTAGGTATCTTAGGTATTTGATTACTACGTTGTAGTATATGTAAAGTTCTATTTAAATATGGTATTAAGAATTCAACTGTAAGTAAACTGAATAGTCCACCTAACTGTTGTTCTAATTCCATCTGAGTTAGTCGTACTTCTTCTGCAGTAGTACGTTCACTCTGTCTTATTTGTAGAACAAGGAATGCATCACTAATTCTACGTTCTAATTGTTGTACCATCTGACTAGCGGTAGCAAAATCAGCAGTTTTACCTACTTGAATTACTCCGATATCATCTGGTCTTCCTTGTACGATTGCACCATTGCCAGCTTGGGCTATAGTGGCTGGTTTTGTAGTTGATGAGGGTGATACAGTAAAGATTACTTTTGCGGCTGCTGCAGAGCCTTCTACGAGTGCCTGAGAGAGTCCATCGAGTGACCTTAGATCCCCCAAGAATTCCTCTACTCTACCACGTCCATAATCTTCACCATCTACTGTGTTAAATCTTAAGACCAACCATGGTGAAGTATTCTTTGGAGCAGTACTTCTACTGTTAGGAAGAATCATATCCTGACATTCTTGATGCCATGTCCATCTCCCACTCTTCTCATCCAGACGTACATAGGTATAAACCTCAACGTCTTTATCACTAGATCCTTCCGTTAAACCCTCATCATTAACAGAGTTAGGTTCTTTTAGTTCATCAGTTGTAGGCAGATCTGTACCTAAAACTTTACGGTTAATTAGTTCCTTAGTAACAATCTCTAAAACATTCCCGTTACCATCACGATTAACTACGTAACGGTTAAGAGGAAAGTTCTTGAGACCATCTTTACCCATAAATATCAATGCATTACCAGAGACAATCAAATGTTTGAGTGCCTGATGGACAACAACTCTATCACTAGAGGCATTGATATAATCCATGATCATGCGTTCCATTTTAGAGAACGATAGATCTAATTCACTTCTGATCTCTTGTGGTATATCTTCTCCAAGTTTATCATCTCTGATTTGTAACTTAAAGAAAGTTGTTTGAGGTGGTAACAAAGCAAGCATAAGTTTTGCTGCTAGGTTCACCGTACACTTAGCTCCCACTGACTGCCACGGCACAGCTAAATTTGCATTTGCCGGACGTTGAGATTGATCACGAGTGATTAAATAAGGCAGAGTTAGTTCGGAACAATCAACTGCGGTGTCCAGAAACTGAGAACGACCTGTGTACAGTTGATTATATCTTTCACGTGCCTTCATACTACTGCTGCTCCTGTGTTAATTCCACCTTGAGGACTTGATGGTGTTGAAGCAGTTGGTACATCTTGTGCACCTTCTTTCTTAATACCTAAACGTTGTCGCTTCTGACGTTTGGCTTGTGTATCAGTACCAACAACCTCTCCAGATGTAGTCGGATCATTAGGATCTTTTAGTCTCTCAGCTTGTCCAGCTCCAAGTTCTTGAGGTGGGGGTGGCTTCGCTGTAGCCTGTGGTATCGGTTCTGGTAATTCAGGAGCAGCAGGAAGGGTTGGTTCTTTAGGTATTATACCTATGTCTTGTAAAAATGATGCACACATTAAATTTCTTCCTCCATAATGGATTTAATATATTCAATAACACTGGCTTGACCAGCTCGATACATAATAGATGGTAGTTCTTCCTTAGGATGAACAGGTTTCCAACCAAAGTTTTGGTCAAGTCTATTAATTAATTCATCCAGTCTGTGGTTGTGTAACTTAAGCGTATTGAGGGAGATTGACATTACTATGCTCAAAGAATGCTGGCATCCGCGCTCTCTTGGTGTCAGAAAACTCAGGTGCCTTACCTTCGTACATTAACCGATCACTAGAATCCAGCCAAAATTTTTTGTCCAAATATTTATCAACAGTATTTATACTTAGTGGCTCCATTATCCAATTAATGGTAGCTTTTCTTAATTTATCTAGAGATTTACTAGGTTCTAATCCTAATTCTTGGCAAACTAAAGAATTAGTTGCAACATGAATCTGTTCATCACGTGAGATATCTGCACTCACGGTCCTTAAACCAGCATCTCCACAAAATCTGAAGAATGGAAGAAGGACAAAGAATATAGCACGTTCAGCTACTAATGCTTTAGTAATTGTATGATCAGGATGAGACTCCCAGGCTGCTCGTAGCCTGAGAGCTTCTGCTTCTGCTTTCTCATCCGCACCATGTGCATTGACTATATATTGTAAAGCCAAGTCATGCCTCTCTTCATCTTCAACATTCGACTCGAGAAGCTTGCGAGCTTTATTGGGTACACCTTTTTCAAGACCCTCAGAAATAAACGCTCCAACTGGCAACTCCATATGGCGTATTGCGAGAGCACGTTTGATGGTTTCTTCAGCACCTTCCTTTAATTTTCCTTTAGTGGTTTGTACGGGTGACCATTTCCGTTTACGGTCTATTAATATTTCATAGGGATGTTTTCTCATTATTCTTGACAGTCGCAGGTTGGCATTGGTTCTTTTAAAATGTCCTGCAAGTAACTATCGACATCAGCATCTTGTAATGCGGCGTATGCGTCGCTCTTATCCTGTACGTCTCCCATTACCTGTAGACTATAGTAAAGGGAAGTTTGAGGTGAATCTAACCACTCCTCAACGAACGCATTGTCGTAGGTTACTACATCACTCCAAGAGTTGAATGAGTATCCATGAAGAAGTCCCGTTTCATCTAGCAAGACCATTATCTGATCTGCTACTTTTTTGTAAGCGTCCCAGCCTACATCACTGGCGATTTCTACATCACCATAATCATAGTGTTCTACTCCGAATGTACCGCTATCACGGTCAACAGAGCGTGCGATTGGAGGTGCAATCTCAGGTGTGCAAGTATATCCATCTAGATCCTTGCTCCTATAACTACATGAAGCAGTAGGTGCAATAGCAAAAGCTCTCACCATATTAGCAAATCTAGCTGTAGTAGCTGCTGCTTTAATACCTGCTTCAAATTCCTTAGCAAGAGTATATGCTGGAGTATTAGTTTCATTACCAGCATTAACTTCAGCTAAAGCATCTCCAAAATCTTTATAACTTACTCCGTACCTTCGTAGGAGGTTGGCCAAACCGAGCATTCCCAAGCCGACCTGCCGGTCTGTTTCTGGCGTAAGATACTCTCCGCTTGCTCCAACGTTTGTCCTAGCATGGAGACTGCACAACTCGGACATACCTTTAGTGAAAGCCGCTTGGATATCTCCGATTTCACAGGCACCGAGATTGACATGTTGAAGCAAGCATGTTCCTCGTGAAGGCAAGTAAACTTCAAGGCACACGTTACCCCGAATTCTCTTTCCATAGTCATCGTATTTTATTTTGTTAAGCCAGATATCCCCGGATTTAATTCCGTAGAGGATGGCATCTCTGGTTTCATCTGTTGCAGATCCCCACTTTTCTCGATTAAGGTTGACGCATCTTTTAATCCAGGCAAGTTCGGAACGAGGAGTGCGCACGAACTCAAGAATGTCATCATGATCAATGTCAAGGTGGGCGACCACGGCGCCATTTTTGTAGACGCCTCCCCTTCTAAGTGTTTCATTTAATGTTGAGTAGATTTTTGCGAACGATACAGGTCCAGAAGCTGTAAGACCTTTTCCGTTTTCATGTCCTTTGGGTCGGAGCTTTGATAAATGCACAGCAACTCCTGCTCCATAACGGAGTGCGTGTGAGACAAATCTCCAGCTTGCTTCAATTCCATTGTTTCCTTCCATAGAGTCTTCTACGACAAAAACAGTGCAGCTTACTGGTAGACGAGATTCTGGGTTATCCAACCATGATTGGACCCGACCAGTGCGGGAGATAAGTTCAGCAGTCATTTCAAATTAAATCAGATAAATCAGGTGGTTGATAATTCGGTCCTTTTAAGACTTTTCCATCCTCTCGATATATTGGTTTACCATCATCTCCGAGTTTGGACATATTACTTTTGTGTACAAGGTTGAGTGCTTCGTCAAGATCCCAACGCATATTCTCAGCATATTGGTAGCATACATAAACTAAATCAGCTAATTCTTTTAAACAATCAGTTTGAAAATTTTCACCATGTCTAAATAAGAAACCCTCCGCTTCTAAGAACTCTTTAAATTCTTCAATTATCAGATTCTTTTGATACGATCTCGTTTCTACTGATCTCGCATTCTTTAGGCTGTAATGGGTACGGAATTCCTTGGCTTGCTCGGAAATAAAGGTCTTTTTCGTGGTGGAGTTCATTGTTTAGATAATGAATAGCTTTTTCTAAGTCTTGTATCTTGCTATCCTTATAACCTGCTCTGCAGATATATTTGATAGCATTACCGAGATGAAAATTTAATCCTTGGTCTCTAATAAAATCCCAAACATCGGTCCCACCTCGCTTATAATAGTTTGGTCCGGTTGGATCTTTATTGGCCATTTTTCAACTAAATTAGTGAGTGAATTTGATAATACAAAATTTTGATGCTGAAGAGCTAAGATCAGCGTAGTAATGTCTTCTCTATGGTCATGATAGCCTTCTTTTAATCTATCAGCTATCAATCTTAGTTTTAGATCTTGCTCCATCGTCAATTCGGTAACTGGAGCTGGGAGACCATAAGATTGGTTTGTGTTTTTCGAAGTCATAATCATCTACAGTAAGTATTTTAGCTAGTCTAGCATTAACTAAAGCATCTTCTTCTGAAAGATCTTTATCTTTAAATGCTTTAACTACAGTCTTCCAGGAATATCCTTTGTCTTTAAATAGTGCTTCAGCTCTTTTAACACCAATTCCAGGAACGCCACCATAGCCATCAGTTTGATCTCCTGCCAGCGTTTGGATAAGGTGCCATTTGGCTCCAGCATCTTTGGCGAC
>VTLG01011167.1_pt1 | contig 33546 bp, 49 predicted proteins | sample 4694571 | NCBI WGS metagenome assembly VTLG01 (sample SAMN12604809, study PRJNA352737) | marine metagenome | biome: ENVO:00000447; feature: ENVO:00000209|ENVO:00000569|ENVO:01000036; material: ENVO:00002151; isolation source: viral sequences binned using virsorter ...
TATTTCTAATATCTACGACTGGATTTGCCATATTAATCTCCTATTAGTTTTTTAATTTGTTCATACTGCTTGTCAAGCTCTTTTCTTTGTTCTTCTAATTTGAGGCGTTGTTTAACAATTTTTTTATCAATAGCCAAATTCTGAATCCACAGGTCTATAAGCTTGTTCCATTCTCATATGTCTCATTTGAGCTAAAGGATCATTCACTTTAGGTCTTGACATAATTAAATAACGCAAAGCATCATAGGCATGATCCTGTGCGTGAGTATCTACGTCTTCAGGGTTAGAACGATCCAATGGAATACTTTGCAGTTCACGTATCAGATTAGGACAAGTATTAAATATTTGTATTCGTGGCCTTCCGCTTTGTTGCACTTTCAAGTATTCATGGATCTGGATCTTTCCTTGAATTCTATTTTTATCAGCCCTTCGTAGCTTGTGTCCTGCTCTTACAAGCGTTTCACCTACTGTAGGGCCTGTTGTTCCTGTTCTATTCCATGCTGCTGTGTCAAGGACACCAGCAACAGAGAATGGATCTTGTATCTCCATTTGAGTGATTAGCTGTGCTAAATCCACTCCTGTTAGGTTCTTTTGATACAACTCTCTATAAATGATAAGAGTTCCATCAGAAGAATCTATAGCAGCCCATATACAGGCTGACTCTGAAGCGTAACCATAGTCAATTCCTTTTACTCTTTCCCATCCTATAGGAATCTGGAAAGGAGGAATAACATGAACATCAGGATCAAACTCTGTAAAAGCTGCTCCTTCTGTAATATCCCAATTACCTTCTAATAACTGTTTGCGTTGTACAGCAGGTAGAGCTTTAAGCATTTGCTCATAACGTCCGTCTACTGCTAAATATGGGTTATCATCTAACCTAGCAGGAATAAATTTACGTGATAAACCGTCTGAGCCTTCAAAAGCTTTATTAGGTTCGTTAGGGTCTACATATCGTTTCTTGACCCAATGCGCTCCTACTCCACCCGGATTCGCTGTACAACGCAAATAAGGAACAATGGTTGGATCAGTAGTCCTTAGACGAGATGCTAAATAGTTCCACCCAAATTCTGTAGGTAGATGAGTGATCTCGTCAAAACCAATCCAAGAATACGCTTGTCCCTGATAACGGTATACATCTGCATCCCTTTCTAGGAATCCAAATTCTATTTTCGCTCCACTAGGAAAGTTCCAAAGCTTTTCTACTTCTCTAAACTTACAACCCGGAAAAGCTTTAGGATATAATTCCCTAGACTTATCTATTAGTTCTCTAAGTTCTGGCATAGATCTTCTTAATATTAAAGCTCTATGTGCAGACTTAGTACAATATCTAAGAGGATCTACCAGCATAGCGTAGGATTTACCTCCACCTGCTGCTCCTCCATATAACACATCCAGTTCACCAGCCGCTAAGAATTCAGTCTGAGGGCCTTCATTTGCTTTGAAGACTATTGATTCATCTGATTCTTCTATATGTTTCTTTACATTATCTGGTAAAGAATCTATTTCTTCTAGTGAGGTGATCTGGTTATCACTCATAGCATCTAATTTTTTAAATGCATTCTTCTTTTTAGCTAAAGTTTGTTTTTTATTTTGTACTTTTTTATTTAACTTTTCTAAATCTTTTTCATTTTCTCTTACAGATCTTCTAGCTGATATTTTAGCTTTCTGAGAAGAATGAAAATTATAACCTCTAGATGGTTGTCCTTTAGGTCTTCCACCCTTTTTACGAGGAGTTCCATCCTTTTTAAAGATAAAAGAACCATCCTCATTTGTTAAATAGTTTTGAGGATTAAGCTCCCAGTCTTTCTGCTCTTCTGCCATACTTCTTATCTATTATCTTTTGGAGTCCTCTAGGTGAAATAGATCGTTTAGTTTTATATTCTAACCAATCTGTAGCCATTGCTAAACTGATTTCCTCCGCTACTACCATATTTTCTACTAATTTTAAAGAATCCAGTTGTTCTTGTATAGGTTGTAACCATCCTTGGATGTCAGAAGTTTCATATCCAAAGGGTATAGTAGAAGTAGCTCTACGGATATAACCTTCTGGAATATCATCCTTCTTCATATTCACCCTCAACAATAACAGTTTCTTTTTGAGGTAGTATAAATAAACCACCACTTACATTATGATCTATATTAAGTCTTTCAGTCTTTGCAACTCCAACTCTATCTAAGATAGTTTGTGCAGCCTGTAACTTAGAACTCGCTTGTGGTACAGGTCTATCAGACTCCATTACCTCTACAAGCTTCATAGCAGCTTTAGGTGCGTTATGAGCAAGGAGGTTTTGAGCCATATCCACTAGTTCATCTTTAAGACTTTTAATAACTTGATAGTGATTGCCCTTATAACCTGCTAACTCAGCAGCCTTTTTTAGATCACCTCCCGTTGTCACAACATTATCCAAGAAGATTTGTTGCATTTCAGTGAGTTCTTTCTTTCTAGATTTTTCTGCTAAGTAATTCATTGTTATTAGTATATACCTGAATATGGGTTTTGTCAAGCTTTTTTTTAATTATTTCAAAAATAACTTGACAAAATTGAAATCCAAGTGTATACTAGAGTAGTCAGCCCCCCAGGGTTGCATAGTAAATAGGGTACTATTTAACTTAATAGACCCGATGTACTGGTACATATGCAAAACCTGTTAAAAATATTCGTGATTGCTATCTTATATATGGTAGGGGGTATGGCCTCCTGCCCTAGCTAGTCTAGACAGCCTAATAGTTAGCCAGGACATACTAGTTTATCCAGTCTTGATAGTTTGATAGATCTCTGATTGCTGTAGTCTAGTCTAGCTAGTTCATGAGATCCATATAGATTGCTTAGTGTGTAAAGTTTAGTCTATTATCCAGGTTTAACAATTCTTTCATGTTCAATCACTTAGCAAGTTTAGCAATCTATACAGCATCCCCCTCACAGTGTCATAAATCAAATAGTTTTGTTCGACATTCATTCACCTCTCTTTCTTAATTTTATCTTTGAAAATTTTTTAGGTCTGATCCTTCGGGACCTAAAAAATCCCCAAATCTAAAATCAATTTTTTAAGAGGTGACTAAATGTCAAACGAACAAAACTATCCTACTTTCACTGTGAAGCTTGCTACTGATAACCAGCTTGTAGGTATGTCCAAGAGATATTCTTATAACAAAGATGGTTCAGGGATGATGCAAGAAGAAGCTAACGAGTTAGGTATTACCTACAATGACTCATTACAGTTAGCTATACTGGCAGCTTTAAGGACTTACCAGGATAAAGCTTCTGATGAAAAGAAGATTACTCATAGGCATATCCAGGAGATTATGTATAATGATAATCCATTGAAGTATATTCCTACAGAGTTTATGCAGTACTTCGATGATTCCCGGGTAGACTGGAGTGATTCAGCTTTCCATAGAACAAATACGAAGTACAAAGTTCTTCAGGAAGGAAAGCCTTTCCAGTTCTCAGCTAAGCCACATCCTGCAATATCATAAGGCTAGATAGAATTAGGAGAGTCTGCAAAGGCTCTCCAGGTTCTTTTATTGAAAAGACTTAAAGCTTGCGCAAGTCTTTTAAATAAAACAACTTATAGGTATTATATGTTAATAGAACATGACATTTCAGTGGTACTCACTAACAACATAACTAATGAAATAGAATCAGTTCATGTTGTACCAGATCATTTAGAAATTGATGATTATTCTAAAATATTTGAAGAAGGCCCAGAACTCATTCAATTATTGTTAGATAATCTAGATTCAGATGTCGAACTAACAGATTTATCTTTTTCTGTTACCATAAATTCAACCATCATAAAGGAGTAATCAGATGCCAGGAACAAGAGTAGTATTTATATTAGGTTTAGTAATAGGATGTATGTTAGCTGGAAGCTATTGGGATACTGATTGGCTGGCTAGACTAGACTTCTATCTGCTAGTTATATCAGGTTTCTTAATTGGATACTGCACAGTATGTCTGATATCCTTTGAACAGATAGGTCTAGACAAGCTAGGGCAGAAAACCAGGGCCCGGGCACAGCAATCTAGAAATACTGAGGTAGATCATTAGATCTATCTCACTAATAGGGCTAACCTGAGTCAGGTATTGTTGGTGAGTCTAGTTAGATTAGATAGCTTGATAGCACAAACTAATTCAGGTATTGTTGGTGATAAACTTTTTTAAACCGTTCCCTCCTTCGTGAACGCTTTAAAAAACTTTATAGTTAATTAACTGGAGATATATGATGAGCAGTAAGACAGCCAAGAAAAATTCTAAAGCTTATAAAAGTAGGAAAAGACATAAGCTTTTCATTAGAAATCTAGCAATCAAGAAGGCAAGAAAGATTGAAGAGCTTAAAGAAAAGGAAATGAATATATGAAAACATATTTTAACCATGACGGAATAGATAAGACTAACGAGACAATATCATTTCTTGAAGAAGAAAACAAAATGTTATGTGATAGAGTTGTATTTCTTGAGAAGAGAATTGATACCTTCAAAGCAAAGTTACAAATATTGTTGAAAGATTTAAAAACTTTAATTGAGGAAGGTTAATATGATGTCAGATAATTTAAGTCACGATGTGGATGTAACAGATCCTGGAGATACTTGGGATAAAGATAAGAAGCAATCTGAAGTAGCAGGTAAGATTGTAGCTGGTACTTTGGAGTGGGATATAGATAATATATTCATAGCTTTTATGTCAGCTTTGACTGATGCTAATGGACATAGGCTTGTAAAGAATCTTGAGCATACTAAATCTAAGTATGATAATTTTATGCAAGACTTTGAAGATACAATGAGTGAGGTTGTTGATGAAAAATTTTAGATACAATATAGCTTCGTTAATTTTACTATGTATGGCGTTGTTGGTTACTTGCAAAAGTGTAGAAGCGTCAGATGAAAATGAAGAAGCTCATTGTTTAGCTAAGAATATTTATTTTGAAGCAGGTAATCAACCATTAGCAGGACGTATAGCTGTTGGCCAGGTTACTTTAAACAGAAGAAATCATGGTATGTTTCCTAATACTGTGTGTAATGTTGTATATCAAGGAGGTGAGACAAGGTATAGATGTCAGTTCAGTTGGTATTGTGATGGTAAATCAGATGTACCTACTGATTCTGAAACATGGATGGCTAGTATTGTGCTAGCTTACAGGTTACTAAACTTTGATGACATGGATATAACTGAAGGATCTTTATGGTATCATGCTAACTATATTGATATGCCATATTGGTCTGAAGAATTAACTCCTACTGTTATCATTAACAATCATATCTTTTATAAGTGAGGATTACAATGGAATCTGATACAGATTATGAACATTATTTTGTAACTTTGAATGAGTTGAGAGAGCAAGGTGAAATAAATATGATGAGCGCACCTAGTTTATTAAGAAAGATGTATGGTCTTAACAGGGATACAGCTTATGATATCTTCAAAGCATGGACTAAATCTCTTAGACCTAAACCTTTTGATAATACTATTAAATATCCAATAGCTAATCAGTTTGATGATGGTGAAGAAGATCTTAATGGTAAGTTTGCTGAGCCAGTTTTAATTAAGAATGATTATGAAACTTAGAGATCACATTGAGATTCAGTGCTATGTTCCTGGTTGTAAAGGAAAAGTTATAGTGTATCTTGCTAGAGAATTAACAGGTGAGTTACATTATTATTGTGCTGAACATGGGAAAGAAAAAATAATAGAAGGGGCTTGACAAAATCTTTTATCGTGATATAATCTATAAAGTTTAGAATGCTTATTGAACGAAAATTGCTATTGATTGCTATGGACAATAAGTATTTTATTTATAAACAAAAGGAAATTTAAATGTTAGAATTTGAATCAGAGTTAAATAACTTAATGAATATTCTTAAAGAAGATCATAAAGAATATCTTGAAGTAGGTGATGAGGTTATTCATAGACATACATGGGGTAAAGATGCACCAAGAGTAGCTAGAGTAACTAATATAATAAGAAGAGAAGATGAAGGAACAGATAATAATATTAAAAAGATAAGCTGGAAATCTTTTAAAGCCAATGAAAGAGAATATGTTGTTGATCTTCACGATAGCAAGTGGGCTTATAACTATCAAATAAATCCTATAGGTTAATCATATGGAATACAAAGATAAATTATTATGGTTGGCTAATAAGTTAAGAGATGAATCCAATCCTCATGATCAAGGATGGAAAGCTTTAGCAAAAGCATTAGGATTAGGAAGTTCATCTCACTTAAAAGACCGACTTAAAAAGAAAAGATTTACTACTGAGCAAGACCTAGCAGCACAGATGTTGATGGCTAGATTGAAGCGTAGTGAAAAATTGGATAGATTAAGTTATACTATTCAATAACGGTTCTGAGAAAACCCCCTAACTTACGTGGGGTTTTCCTCATAACCTTTTATTAACTATAACATGGAGAAAATTAATGAATTTAATTTCATTTAATTCCCGGGAAGAGCAAAGAAGATTAGCATTTAAAGACCTTGGATATATGGGTACTGATGTTGACTTTGATGTTCAAGAAGTTGGTGCATCTTATAAACTAAATGGTGAGACTTGTTACATACCAAATAGAAAGGTGTTGTTAAACGGTAATACAGGAGAGTATATCTCTACTGTAGGTAATAAGTATTCTAATCCTTTGTCTCATGCACAACAGTTTGAAAAGATTGAAGAGAATATTATTAAATCTAAATTAAATTTAGAAGGTATGACCAGGGAGATTAATGTATCTGATGGTGGAGGCAGAGCATTTGCAAACTATAAATTCCCTGCACATACCATTGATGTAGGCGGGACTGGTGAAGTAACCTTAGAAATACTAGGTAGGAATAGCTTTGATGGGACATGGCCTACTGTATTTGAAGGTGGTGCATGGAGAATGATATGTACTAACCTATGTGTATTTGGTACAACAGTAGCAGTATCTAAGCAGCGTCATACTAAGAACATTAACTATGATAAGGGAGCATTACAGGTAATGAATTGCTTGGAAGCTTTCTTAGATGAGTCAGATAAGTGGACTAAGTGGATTCATACATCAGTAACAGACAAGGAAGCATTCCAGGCTATAGCTACTCTGTCTAGAAACAATCATGCTATTGGATGTCTTGATGATATACATGGCGGCAGAAGTGGAATTGTTGAGACTCTTGATGAGGCTACTAGAAATAAGGATGGATCAACAAGATCTAATAGTCCTCTTAGTACTCTATGGAATTTATACATTCATGAATACAGACCTACTCTTGGTAGTAATTTATGGGCTTTGTATAACACGATGACTGACTGGACTACTAATCATCTTAATACTAGAAAGGATGGAGGTGTTCATCATCTACGTGCTACTAAGATGGAAGAAGTAAGAAAGTTAGTTAATCATAACCCAGTCTTTAAGTTAGCAGCTTAAAGAAAACACTTGACAAGACTGTACAGTTTGTATAGTCTTGTCTAGTACTTTAATTAAGGAGAAAATATATGGCACTAGTTGAAGGTTTAGCTTATTGGGCTTCAGTAACCACACCTAATACTAAATTTGAACCTGTCTATTCTGTTAATCTATTGGTGGATGATAAGACTGCAAAAGAATTTGCATCTAAAGGCCATAAGATTAAAGAGATGGATGAAGGTTCTAGCATTGTTATCAAGCGTAAAGCTAAAGATAAAAATGGTAAAGATAGACCTGCCCCTAAATTGGTGGATGCTAATAAGCAACCTATTACCGATCTTGTTGGTAATGGTTCTAAAGTTAAGGTTCAATACCATGAATGGGAAACTTCAAATCAGTTTGGAGATTTTAAAGGTCTAGACTTTCAAGCTATGCAAGTCATTGATCTTGTACCTTATGGTGACAGAACATCTGATGGAGCAGAGTTTGGTTTAGATGATGGAGATGAGTTCTAGTGAGCGAAGTAGAACAACAGACTCCTAATCATATATATCGTAGCAATGATGTTGACTATGATGTATCTAAACTTAACCAGGAAGCACAGCAAGCATTTGTAATGTTAGCTGAAATACAAAGAGGTCACTTGGCAAAAGCAAAATTAGATGTTCTTATCTATGAAGCAGCCCAAGCTCGATATAAAAATATTATTGAGGGATCTCTTAATGAGCAAGCTGTTATTATTCCAGAAGAAGATAAGGAGGTGAAGTCAGAGTAAATGTCGTTCAGGTAAAGCCCCTCTTTTACGTGGGGCTTTCCCTTCACTTTAATTAATTAGGAGTTAAGATGACATTTGTAAAGTATCATGTAGCCTGTCCATTGTGTAACAGTAGTGACGCTGTTAGTATTAATGATGACGGATCAGCAAAATGTTTTAGTTGTGGAGAATTCATGCCAGATTTCGATAGTCCTAATCAGGACTCAGTTCAAAAAGAAAGTTCTAATGTAGTTTATTTTTCTAGTGATGATTATGTAGGTGTAATAGGTGCTCTAACTGATAGAGGTATATCAGAAGAGACTGCATCTAGATATGGAGTTAGAGTAACTTATGATAATAATGGAAATATACAAAAACATTATTATCCTTATTATAACGACAAAGATCTTGTTGCTTATAAGATAAGAACTATAGAAGGAAAAGGATTTAAAAGCCAAGGAAGTATCCAACAAGGAAATTTATTTGGTCAACAAGTATTCAGTAAAGGAGGAAAGTATATAACATTAGTTGAAGGGGAGTGTGATGCTATGGCAGCACATGAATTAACAGGAAGTAATTGGCCTGTAGTTTCAATTAAGAATGGAGCAGACAGTGCAGTATCAGATGTTAAAAAGAATTTAGAATACTTAGAAGGATTTGATAATGTAATAATATGTTTTGATAATGATAAGCCCGGAAAGGAAGCAGCTAATAAAGTTGCAGCATTATTTAGACCAAACAAAGCTAAGATCATGTCAATACCTGAAGGGTATAAAGATGCTAATGATATGTTGAAAGCTAATCAACATAAGAAATTTGTAGATTGTTTCTGGCAAGCTAAGACATTTACACCTTCTGGAATTATCAGAGTGTCTGAGAAGTTAGAAGAATGGAAAGATCGTAGTCAAAAAGAAAGTATAGAGTATCCCTGGAAAGGATTAAATGAAAAGTTATTTGGTATGCGTAAGTCAGAGCTTGTAACATTTACAGGTGGAACAGGATTAGGTAAGTCAAGTATCACAAGGGAACTAGAGCATTGGCTTATTACACACAGTAAAGATCGTGTAGGTATCATAGCATTAGAAGAAGATTGGAAGAGAACAGTAGATGGTATTGTATCTATTGAAGCCAATGATAGATTATATATTGAAGAGATCAGAGACAAGTATGATGAAGATACTTTAGACGGATTGTTTAAGAAGATGACGAGTGAAGATAAAGTATATATTCATGCTCACTTTGGTATGAATGATATTGATGAAGTCTTTTCTAAACTAAGATATATCATTGTAGGTTGTGAATGTAAGTGGGTAATAGTAGATCACTTACATATGCTAGTCTCTTCTTTATCAGAAGGAGATGAAAGAAGGGCTATTGATAATATAATGACACAATTAAGAAGCATCGTAGAAGAGACAGGAGTGGGCCTTATGCTAGTGTCACACTTGCGTAGGGTAGGGGGTAATGAAGGTCATGAAAATGGCGTAGAGGTTAATCTGAGCCATCTCAGAGGCAGTCAAAGCATAGCCCAGATAAGTGACTGTGTTATAGCACTTGAAAGAAACCAACAGGCAGATGATCCTATTGAAGCTAATACTACTAAGCTACGTGTATTGAAGTCTAGATATACTGGTGATGTAGGGTTAGCTTGTTCTTTATTTTATGATAAAGATACTGGAAGACTCAGTGAAGTACAGCATGAGTTAGATGACGGTGATTTAGAATTTGATAATATACCTTTTTAGGAGAAGGAATGAAAAAGATAACACTTGACAATAAAGATGCAACACCATCTGAGGAAGGCCCTATAGATGAGATGGTGCTTGACTTCTTAGTTGAACGAGGAATAGTCCCATCTAGTTTTAGGTGGAAGTTAGTTATTGAATACCAGGAGAATACTAAGTGAAACGAACTAGAATACATATCAACCAGCATAATATAAAGTATAATAATAAAAGTACAGGTAATAGAAAGCCTGTGATAACAGCAAAAGATTATACTCAAAACAGAAAAGGTAATGATGTATTAATTCTTGATGATGATGGAGAAGTTGTAGTAAGAGTTATATACTCTCCAGATAAACCTTTAGACTGTGGAGCTAAGTGCTGGATTGAAACCTTTAATGAAGTTGTGGTAATATAGGAGAACCTGATGGACGCTGTTGATTTATTTATAGATTACTGGATATTGTATAGGACTCAAGAACCTACTGTACCAGTATTAAATGGTAAACAAGTAGACTTTGAATTAGCTTTAAGAAAGTTAATCAATGAAGAGAAAACTGAACTGATAGATAATTTACAAAAAGAATGGAGTAAGGTGGTTAAACAAACATGAGTAATCATTACACAGAAGACTTGAAGGAGAAGCTATATGAAAAAGCCTTGGACATGGGAATGTCTGAGGCTGAAGCTTTAGCTTATGTAGAAAAAACAATAGAGGAAATGTCATGTTAAATGTTTTAAGTTTATTTGATGGTATGTCATGTGGTCAGTTAGCATTGAAGAAAGCAGGGATTAAAGTTAATAAATATTTTTCAAGTGAGATAGATAAGTATGCTATTAAAGTAACTCAAGCCAACTTCCCGGATACCATTCAATTAGGTGATGTTAAAGCAATAACATCTAATCAAGTTGGTACTATAGATTTATTTATTGGTGGTTCACCATGTCAGGGATTTAGTTTTGCAGGTAAGCAATTAAATTTTAATGATCCACGATCCAAATTATTTTTTGAATATGCTAGACTATTAAAAGAAATAAAGCCTAAGTATTTCTTACTTGAAAATGTAAGAATGAAAAAAGAATCCCAGGATATAATAAGTAAATGTTTAGGAATTGAACCTATTGCAATTAACAGCAATATAGTATCCGCTCAAAACAGATACAGATTATACTGGACTAATATTCCTTTTACTATGCCAAAAGATAAAGGACTTATACTTGCTGATATATTAGAACCATTAGAAGATCTTGACCCAAAGTATTTAGCAGGAGATAAACTCTTAAAGAATTACAAAGGAGGAGATCAGTTAAATCCTGATTACAAAAGTCAAGCTAATACTGTACATGATATTACAAAACCTGGCCCTACTTTATGTGCAGGAACTCATGGTTATGCTAATGGATATATTCAAAGTATGGATGTAAGAAAAAAATCTAAAGCAATTAGATCAGGTGGCCGGGGATCTTATGACAGACATGAATGGGACAGTGTAGATAATTTACATTGTAGAAAATTAACTCCGCTTGAGTGTGAAAGATTACAGACTGTTCCTGATAGATATACAGAAGAAGTATCAGATACTCAAAGATACAAAATGTTAGGAAATGGGTGGACTGTTGATGTTATAGCACATATTTTTGGAGGTCTAAAGTAATGGCAGAGTTCAAAGTCACGGTTACGAGCAACCTCAAGCAGATCTATTACGTTGAGGCTGAAGATTGGGAGAAAGCTGAAGAGATTGTTGTTTTAACTGAAGTTGATCCCGATAGTGAAGAGTTTAATAGAGTTAATATGGAAACAGAGGAGACGGAATGAAAAATGTTCCAGATAAATTACACGAAGTAATACGAGAAATGGTATGTCATGAGATAGACATAGTAATGGAAAGTGATTGGTTTAAAGAGATAGTCGAAAAAGAAGTAAAGAAAACTTTAAAGGAAATTGATAAATGAAATTAGTATTTGATATAGAAACTGATGGACTAGACGCATCTAAGATATGGTGTATTGTAGCTAAAGATTTAGATACAGGACAGATACACACATATAATCCTGATCAAATCCAGGAAGGATTAAAGTTGTTGGTGGATTCAGATCTTTTAATTGGACATAACATCTTAGGATTTGATATACCAGTAATTGAAAACTTAACTGGAATATCTTTTAAAGATAAGAAGGTAATAGATACTTTAGTTCTTTCAAGATTAGCAAAGCCTGAAAGAGGAGGCCATAGTTTAAAAGCTTGGGGATTTGCTGTAGGATTTAATAAAGGTTCAATGGAAGAACAAGGGTTTACCCGATACTCAGAAGAAATGATGGAGTATTGTATAAACGATGTAGAATTAAATGCTAAAGTATTCTATAATATTTTAAAAGAACTTGAAGGGTTTGATCCTAAATCTATAGGATTAGAACATGCAATAGCTGTTATCCTTAAAGAGCAAGAGAAGCATGGGTTTCTTTTTGATGAACAGAAAGGAACTATATTGTTGGCTGAACTCAATCAACGTAAGCGTGAAATAGAAGAAACAGTTCAAAAAGTATTCAAACCTAAATTAGTTAAATTAAAAACAGTTATTCCTAAGAGAAAGAAAGATGGTTGTTTATCCAAGCAGGGATTAACAGATGAAGAGTTTCTTAAAATATTAAATAAACCTAAACATGCACAGCTATTGCCATTTGATAGATGCAAGTTGCAAGAGTTTAATTTAGGATCGAGAAAACAAATAGGAGAATACTTACAAGACTTTGGATGGAAGCCTAGAAAGTTTACACCTACAGGTCAACCTATTGTAGATGAATCAACTTTAAATAAAGTTAAGAATATACCAGAGGCTCAGTTAATTTCTAAGTTCTTAATGCTTCAGAAAAGAATAGCTCAAGTAGATTCTTGGTTTAAACATTTAGCAAATGATCAAAGAGTACATGGATTTGTCATACCTAATGGTGCAATCACAGGAAGAATGAGTCATGCTAAACCTAATCTAGCACAAATACCAGCATCATACAGTCCTTATGGAAAGGATTGCAGATCTTGTTGGATAGTTCCAGATGATTATAAACTTGTAGGTATTGATGCATCTGGGTTAGAATTAAGAATGCTAGCACATTACATGAATGATGAGGAATTTAAAAATGAAATACTCAACGGAGATATCCACACAGCAAATCAAAAACTTGCAGGTCTTGAATCTAGAGATCAGGCAAAGACTTTCATCTATGCCCTCATTTACGGAGGTAGCGACCTTAGACTTGGACAAGTGGTTGGGGGAAATAGAAACGATGGTAAAAGATTACGAAAATCTTTTATTGATAATCTCCCATCATTTGGAACTCTTAAAGATAGAGTGGAAAGAGCTACAGCAAAAAAATATCTCAAAGGATTAGATGGGCGCAAGGTATTTATAAGATCAGAACACGCAGCTTTAAATACTTTATTACAAAGTGCAGGTGCTATTGTAATGAAGCAAGCTCTTGTCAATCTAAATAATAAAATAAAAGAAAAAGAATTGGATGCTCACTTTGTAGCTAATGTACATGATGAATGGCAAATAGAATCACATAAAGATTGTGCTGATTTAGTAGGCCAGCTTGGAGTTAATGCTATAAGAAAAGTAGAACAGGATTTTAATTTACGATGTCCATTGGACGGTGAATATAAAATAGGAACTAACTGGTCAGAAACCCACTAAGGAGATACTATGAAACCGAAACATAATCCATCAAGAGTTGGAGATCTAGCAGAACATTATGCAATTACTTGGCTATGGGATAAAGGATATGATGTATTTCCTAATGCAGGATGTACAGGCCCAATAGATTTAGTAGCTATAAAACCAAATGGAGAAACAATTTTAATTGATGTTAAATCTTATAAAGATGGTAGGCTATCTTCTAAGACAATGGCTCAAAAGAAATTAGGAGTACAATATTTACACTACAATTCTGATACAAGACAATGTAGATTTGTAAATCATAGAAAATGAAAAAATTAACTAACTTAGTAAACGATATTTATTCTGTGTTATCTCCTTTAACAAAGGGAGAAGCTTTAGATATATCAGAAAAAGACATAGATGATTTTGGAGAAGCTATCAAAGATGTTGTACGTCATTGGTCAACTCCGAAATCAAGAGATAGTAATACATTAAGAATGTCTAATATTGGAAAACCTGGTAGACAATTGTGGTATGATCTTAAATATAAAAAAGAAGAAAGTTCTTTTGAAGATTTACATTTACCTATTAAGTTTTTATATGGACATTTACTTGAAGAAGTTTTATTATTTCTTGTTAAGATGTCTGGTCATAAGGTTGAGGATGAACAAAAGGAAGTGGAAGTTGGTGGAGTCAAAGGACATATTGATTGTAAGATTGATGGAGAAGTTATTGATATTAAAACTGCATCAGGTTTTGCATTTAATAAGTTTAAGAATGGCACATTAAGAGAAGATGATCCTTTTGGATATATGGCTCAGTTAGCTGGCTATGAAGAAGCTGAAGGTACTACTAATGGTGGGTTCCTTGTCATTAATAAAGAATCAGGAGAGCTTACACTTTATCAGCCAGAAGAATTAGATAAGCCTGTAGCATCTAGTGTTATTAATACTATTAAAGAATCATTAAATAGTAATGAACCTCCAGGATATTGCTATGATCCTGTACCTGAAGGTAAATCAGGTAATATGAAACTACCTAAGAATTGTGTATATTGCAATCATAAGTTTAGATGTTATCCAGATCTTAGAGTGTTTAAATATTCTAAAGGTCTTGTTTACTTTACAGAAGTAGTTAATGAACCTAAAGTAGAAGAGGTATTAGATGTATCCTAAAAGTAAAAAACAAAAACTAAATCATAAAGTTTATACATTACTTATGGAATGGTTGGCCTCTTTATTGCCGGAGAATTCTAATTTAACAGAGGAACAAGTTATTGATATGTTACCCAAAGAAAAATATTTTAGTTCAATGGGTCAAAGATATCTTAATGCATATACTCATAAATGGGTTAGGCAAAGACTTAAAAAGGAAATGAGAAAAAAGTCATTAGATGAAATAACTATGTTTGATTTAGAAAATGCGTAGAGTACCACGTAAGAAAAGACCTGTTGAAAAAGATGTACCAAAAGGTTATGATTCTAAGTGGGAAGCTGTACTTCACAATACAATATTACAAGGATGGAATCTTCATACAAACAAAATAGAGTATGTTGTTGAGCATACTTATACTCCAGATTTTATTAAAGTAATTGGTGGTAAAACTATTTTAATAGAAGCTAAAGGAAGATTTTGGGATCATGCAGAATATAATAAATATGTTTGGATTAAGAAATCTTTACCAGAAAATACAGAACTTGTATTTATATTTGCCTCGCCTTATGCAGCAATGCCAGCAGCAAAGAAGCGTAAGGATGGCACAAAGTTTTCTCATGCTCAATGGGCTGAGAAAAATAAGTTTAGATGGTTTTCAGTAGAATCATTTAAAGAAACATTTACAAACTAAAGGAAATCAAATGATACTTGGAGAAGCAATAGATTTACGTTATTTTAATCCAGGAAGAATTATATTTAGAATACCTAAAGGTAAATCACCTATTGTACCTTATTCAATTCTTACACATGAGAAAAAAGAACTTACTTTAATAGGATGTTTTTATTTAAAATCAGGGAGGCAAACTGTCTTCACACTTGATCAAGAAATAATTCCTTTAAAGTTTATGTCTTTAGAAGATGACGAAGAATTTCTAACTCCTGATGATAAATATAATATAAAGCATTTAGGATGCATGAACTGGCCTAACTGTGACTTAGTAGGGTGCGGAGCACCTCAATAAATTTTAACATAAAAGGAAATCAAATGACTAAAGCTAGTATAGATGATGTATCACCACAAGAATGGGATGCTTATAACCGTAGACATATTGAAAGGTTAAAAGATTCTAACAACTATAATAAAGAAGGCATGACAGACCAAGAAAGTATTAATGCTTTGGATAACAAAATGGAAACAGATATATTTAAACCTAATAAATATTATCATCATGAAACTGATCATATTAAAAATGTTTCCAAACAAATTAAAGATAACGTGAATAGTCCAAGCCATTATAATTCAGGGGCTGTAGAATGTATTGAGGCTATTGAAGCAATGCTATCCCCTGAAGAATTTGTTGGATATTTACGTGGGAATAGTTTAAAGTATCGATGGAGGTTTATGTATAAAGGTAAACCTATTGAAGATCTAGAAAAAGCTGATTGGTATGAACAAAAACTTTATAATTTCTTTAAGGAGAATGAAAGTGTCCTGGGACAGAAAAGCTGAAAGAAAAGAAAGGTTCAATAAAAAACAGAACTCAAAATCTAAATCAAAAAACAAAAGATATCGTAAAGAACGAACAAAATATAAAGAGGATTCAAAAGAATATGAATAAAGAAGGAGTTACAAACTACTTAGGAATAACTATAGATTATGATAGAGAAAAAACTCTGGATAATTTTAGTTTAAACACTTTAAAAGATCGTTATTTATGGAAGGAAGAAACACATGCACAAGAAGCTTTTGCAAGGGCTAGTATATTTGGGGCTACTTATAAAGGAGTTACTGATTTTGATATGGCCCAAAGACTTTATGATTATAGTAGCAGGTATTGGTTTATGTTCAGCACTCCTATACTTTCTAACGGGAGAACCACTAGGGGCTTACCTATTAGTTGCTTCCTCAATTACGTACCTGATTCAAGACGCGGTTTGTCTGACCACTATGATGAAAACATATGGTTATCAAGTTCGGGTGGAGGTATCGGAGGTTATTGGGGAGAAGTTCGTAGTAACGGTGTTGCAACTAGTAACCATAGTCGTTCTACTGGATCTATACCGTTCATGCATGTAGTTGATTCTCAGATGATGGCTTTCAATCAGGGAGTCACCAGAAGAGGATCATATGCAGCATACATGGATATCAGTCATCCAGAGATAGAAGAGTTTATTAATATGCGTAAGCCTACAGGTGGAGATTTAAATCGTAAATGTTTAAATCTTCACAATGCAGTATCAATAACTGATTCATTTCTTAATGCAGTTAAAGAAGATAATGATTGGAGATTGATAGATCCTAAAACTAAAGAAGCTATTAAGACTATGCCAGCCAGAGATCTATGGTGGCAATTAATTAATGCTCGATCAGAAACAGGAGAACCTTATATTGTTAATCTTGATAGATGCAACGAAGCTTTACCTCAAGAACAAAAGAATTTAGGGTTAGAAGTAAAACAAAGTAATTTGTGTTCTGAAATTACATTGCCAACATCAGAAGAAAGAACAGCAGTATGTTGTTTAAGTTCTGTTAATTTAGAATATTTTGATGAATGGAAAGAAGATCCAAACTTTATTGGAGATCTTATTACCATGCTTGATAATATATTAGAACACTTTATAGAGAATGCTGTAGATACTAGTAAGCTAGGATCTTACAGCGTAAGTTATGAGAGGTTTAAAAATTATGGTAGAGAAGATAAAGAAGGGCTTATCAAAGCCGCTTATTCAGCATATAGAGAACGCGCAGTTGGGCTTGGGACGATGGGCTTTTGCTCTTACTTACAGCGTAACGGAATTTTCTTTGAGAGTATGTACGCCACAAGTTTCAATCATAGAGCATTCTCCTACATCAAAGAAAGAGCTATGGCAGCTAGTACAGGCTTGGCTGAAGAACGTGGGGAAGCTCCTGATATGGTCGGGAGTAGTAGGAGGAATAGTCATTTGCTTGCTATCGCTCCTAATGCTAGCAGTAGCATTATATGTGGTGGAACTAGTCCTAGTGTGGAGCCATTCAGGGCTAACACATATACCCATAAAACTCTCTCAGGTTCGTACAAAGTTAAGAACAAATACTTGGAAGCAGTACTTAAAAAGAAAGGATTAAATAATGAGGATACCTGGAAAGATATTGCGGCTCATCAAGGTTCTGTTCAACATATTGATGAATTATCTGAGGAAGAAAAGGAGATATTTAAAACTGCTCCAGAGCTAAATCAAATATGGATAATAGAACATGCTCATCAAAGACAACAATATGTGTGTCAAAGCCAAAGTATTAATTTGTTTTTTATTCCTCCTAAAGCTACAACAGACCAAGAAGAGCATGATGAATATTTAAATTATATTAATACAGTGCATTGGGTAGGAGCCAATAAACTTAAATCATTATACTATCTTAGATCAGATGCAGCACGATCTGCTGAGAATGTTAATATTAAAATACCAAGAATAGATTTAGAAGATGTGGAATGTCTTAGCTGTGAAGGTTAGCTTAATATTAATGACATTATTTATATCTTCATGTTCTACTTATAAAGGGCCTTCAAGATGGGATTATATGTCACCTGAAAATGTTCAATGTGTTCCAAAAAAACAAATAGAAGTATGTGAACAGATAGGAACTAGGATGTTATGTGAGTGTTATTTAGCATGAAGGATGATATTGATACAGAGGATGAAGACTATGAAGATGAAACAGACTATGCTGGAGAACTTTTTGCTGCTTGGGATTATGGCCCTGAATCGCATAGAATAATTAATGGAAAGGTTTGTGTATATTTAATGGACGGAATATGGATTTCAAAAGATGGAATTGAACTAGATGAAAGATAAAGTATTTGAATCTAAATTAAAAGAAATGTTGGAGTATTACGAGATGGCAGAAGATGAACGAAGACTAGAACTAAGAATCTATAAAATCAGATGGATATGGTATCATACAATCCTGGCAGTAGGATTAGGATTTGTTGTTTATCTTTTGTTTGAAATTAATAATAAACTAGGAGGTTTGATATGAGCTTTGAAGATGCACAATACTATGTAAGTGAAACAAAACAATTTGTTTCCTATGAAGAGTTTATGAAAACTAGAAAAACATGGTGGGAAATAAAAGCTTCACTAGTTGAAGAAGGTGAATAGCTTTCAAAGTTTCTGTGTGAGGATGTGGCTAGATTATTGTGATGAAAATAATACTATCTTATCTGATCACATGTCCTTCTCTAGATACTGTAAAGAATACAACGATTGGTTACATGAAAAATACGAGGAGAAATTAATATGAATCCATACTTAAAAGCTTTAGAGCTTAGATATGAATCAGAGATTGAAATTATACAACTTAATCTTAAAAACTATTTGGATAATGCGGTAGCTGTTGCAGAACATCCAGATATAGTGCAAGATATAGATGACTTGGTAGCTGCATTAGCTGCTTCACAAGAGAAATTAAAAACAGTACAAGGAATGAGTTAATGAGTTTGACAGGAACAAGAGAATATTATAAGCCTTTTGATCATCCGTGGATGTTTGATTATTATGTTCAACAGAATCAGATGCATTGGTTTCCAGAAGATGTCCCACTACATACAGATGTAAAAGATTGGCAGGAATTAAATGAATCTGAAAAGAATCTCCTTACCCAAATTTTTAGATTGTTTACTCAATCAGATGTAGATGTAGGGTCAGGGTATATTGATAAGTATATGAGGATATTTAAAAAGCCTGAAGCTAGAATGATGATGTGTTCTTTTGCAAACATGGAATCTATTCATCAACATGCTTATAGTTTATTATTAGATACAGTAGGTATGCCTGAAACAGAATACAAAGCTTTCTCAGAATACTCAGTTATGTTAGACAAACATGAATACATTAATAATATTAAAGTATCTCCTAAAGATAAAAAGTCTATTGCAAAAGCTTTAGCTGTTTATTCTGGATTTACAGAAGGATTACAATTATTCAGTAGCTTTATTATATTGTTAAACTTTCCCAGGTTTGGTCGTATGAAAGGAATGGGACAGATCATTACTTATAGTATACGAGATGAATCTCTTCACGTAGAAGCTATGACAAAACTATTTAGAGATTATATACAGGAAAATATAGAACTATGGACTGATGATTTAAAGAAAGAAATTTATCAAGCTTGTAGAGATATGGTAGATTTAGAAGATAGATTTTTAAATCTTGTGTTTGAGATGGGGAATATTGAAGGTCTTACACAGACAGAAATGAAACAGTACATACGCTACATAGCAGATAGAAGATTACTACAACTAGGGTTAAAACCTAACTACAATGTAAAAGATAATCCTCTTACATGGTTAGATGATGTACTAGGCGTAGAGCATCAAAACTTTTTTGAAGGTAGAGCTACAGCTTATATGAAAGCAGGTCTTAGAGGTGATGTGAATAAAACAGAATTCCTGGATGTGGCATGAAAGACGGAAATATATTATCATTTAAAATAATGATAGATTCTACAGGTACATTAGTTACTGAACTTAGTCAATTACCTGAAGAAGCAGTATCTAAAATATTTGTAGAAGATGATGATAAGATTCTAATAAGAAAAGTAATACGTGAAGGTCTTCTAAAACTAGAAAACCTTCACGGTTATTTAGAAAAAGAATTACAAGCTCTACATTAAGCTGTTAAGTTTATTGTAGAGTTTTGAGAGGTATAATTTTTTAGTTGTACCCTACCATCAGCAAATTCATAATATACAGTTCTAAATACTGTCTGTAATCTTTGCTCTTCTCCATGTTTTTTATCATATCTAACTATTTCTGTAGAGTTATGTTTAGCCCATGTACCTACAGGTATTGATGGCGATGTTGGCTCAATCATTGTACTGACTGTAAATGCATTTTATATTTACACATTATCTTTTGACTAGTTTCTAAAGTAACATCAGAATGTTTATTTAGTATTTCAAATAAAGCTTTGGATAAGTCTATATCAGTTGTGCTAGCTATAGCCTCTGCTATATGAGATACAACATCTGCGTTTGTTTTTAGGACACTGGTTTCAGGTAGTTCAGGCATACTGAAAAAATCTTCCATACTCATTTTTCATCCTATGTTTGGTTGGTTGTGGTTGGAAGTTATTGCGTGTGATCCAGATGGAATACAATAACTTTCTATATGTTCAGCCTTTCTTATTAGTTGAGCAGTTATAGAACACTGTTCTCTATCATCGAATACTTGAATATATTGTGGGGTTGTGTTTAAAATAATAACAAGTATAAATTTTATCATAGTTTGTAGATCTTATTACCTCCATTTAGTTAAGTGTTAATCCCAAAACTGAGTAGTCTTAGGAACCGTTACAGGCACACAGTATGCTGAGATATTGTGTTGCCTTGCTCTTTTATCGTAGTAACTAATATTGCCATGTTCTACTGCATGAGCAAATTGATTACAACGATAAACATTTCTAAAATACCATCCATCCCCATCTAGTGTGTTACCATTAATAATAACCACTAACATAAAAGCCATTGTAGTCATGAAAACATTGCAATAACAAGAGCTATTACAATTCCTGCTATTATTATCCCTATAAAACTTATTAAACTTATATTAATAATATTTTTAATTAATTCTTGTCTTCTCTTTTTTGCAATAATTATAGCTTTTACTTGAGCTTTATGACGTTCTTTTGAATCTTTTAAGGCTTGTTGGTAGTTTTCCCATAAGGTCTGGCCTTCTCGACTCATGCTACATATAAGATGTAGTTCTTTATTATACCTGTCAATCTGTTGTTTAGCCATAGCTACTTTCATAGCTTCAGCAGGTGTCATAGGTTTTACTAGGCTAGCTCTCTTCTCTATTTCATATTTCTGTAGCCCATCTTGAAAGCTAGTCAACCCATTCATAATCCCTTGGAAGTTACCCTGTGTTTCCTTGACCTGATTAAACAGTGCGTTAATTGCACTGAGTCCAGCAGTAACAGCAGCAATGGATTCAAAAACCATTACTGTTTCTTCTTATTCATTATGCCTATTACAGACCTAACTCCAAATGATGCAGCAACAATAACGCTTAGAGCATAATGATACCACTCAGGCATATTTTGTAATACTCTAAAACCTTCTTCAACATAAGGTACAGTAGCAGGTATAAAAGCTAAGACTAATGGTATACTAAATAATATTGTTAGCCATTCATCCTTCCAAGACTGCGAAGAGGATCTAGCCATTGCTGTTTCCCAATCCGCTACGCTCTCTGCTTGTTTAACCATGACTGCTGCTTCAGCTTCTGCCTTGGCTTTAGTCTTAGCTACCTTACCCTCTAGCCATGTTTGTCCTAGTCCTGTTACGGACTTTACAATAGCTCCTATCCCTAGTGCCATGTTACCCCCTTTGCTTTCTCCTGTACCTCTACTTCCATCTGATCCTCATGTAGAAGTTTTCCTATAGCATCCTGTTGTTCTTCAAACATTAATCTAAAATCTTCTATAGACAATAAAGCTGTACCAATAGTTACTTGATGTTTAATATAAATAGAATAAAGCATATTTAATAATACTTCAGTATATAGCACCACTAGTAACTCCATATCCAAGGACGAGGAGAACTAGATGAATGAGGTATAATATCTAAGTGTATAAACCTGCTATCACCTTTTTGGTTAATTCCTATCCCTGTGAAGTTATCGCGTATAGCAGCTTCTATTAGCATGTAAGCCTCGTTTCCGCTAACCCCTATATCTACAGCCTGACCTGTCGTATGTGCCCCAGGAGCCTTCTTACGAGCTTCTATGGGGTGTTCTGGACATCTGTAGCCAGAAGTGACAGGAAATGGAAAACCTAGCTCTTCACGTAGGTTATCTATCTTAGCCATAAAGTAACCATCAATTCCTTCTGCACCACAATGTTGACATTTAAGTTCATCATCTGTAAAATATTTAAAAGACATTAAGCAACTTTCCTTTTATCGTGAATTAAATTTTCTTTCTTTTTTTCTTTTTAAAGCGTTTAATACTCCTTGCATTGCATCTAAGCCTTGCTTTGCTCGATCTTTAGAAAGTAGGAACTTAGGTTTTTTCAGATACTCTTTTTTCCACCTTTCTTCTCCTTCTCGTTGTGTCTTAAATATTGAAGACTTCTCTTCTGCTTTAAGTTTATTTAGATAATCTCGTACATTTAGATAATCCCATGATGAACTTTTAGGTTCTATATTAGTTTTTCCATATAAGAGTTTTATTTCTTCTAAGTTATTATCTGAATCATATTTTTCTATTTTCATAGAAGGTTCTTCTTGTAATCTACTAAGTAATCCTCCTCCAGATTTTTTATTTCTATTAAAGTTAACTAATTCAGAAGGGTTAACAAAAAGATCTTCACCATATTTTAGTCGTTCATTATTTTTTATTTTATTTTGTCGAGTATTCCAAAGATCTATTATTATAGCTTTTTCAGCTTCTTCTCTATTAGAAGTTTTTTTAGCTAAATTGAATCCTGTACTATTATTTAACCAATCAATAGATTGAGCTTTCATAGTTGGAAATCCTGCTGTAGGATCAACAGTTCCTTGATATAATTCTTTTGCTTGTAATTCAATATTTCTATCAGGATTTTTCCAAGATAATAATGCATGATTAAATGCATTGAAAACATCTCCAACTTTACTAGTGTCTGGATTACCATATTTATCTACTGGAATTTCTTCTCTAGGATTTACAATTTTTTCTTTTACTGCTCTATTAACTAAAGCAGCAGTTTCTTTTTCGTGGTTTCTTAAATAAGATCTATCTATACCGTAATACTTAGAAGCTATTTTTTCCATTAAATTACCGCCATTACTATACTTTTTTCTTTTAAGTACAGAAGCTAAAGAGCCTCCTTTAAATGCTCCTAATCTATATTCTTTTCTAAGTTTTGTTAATATAGCAGGGAATCTATTTTTCCAAATACCTTTATCTTGGTTATGTGTTAGTCTAGCATTTCCAGTATTCCTAAGAGCTTGCTGCGCTTCAGGATTTTGATCAAAAGAAAGTCTTATAAGATCTTCCATTAAATCCATATTCCAATTATCTTCGGTCTTAGCTTTTTTAGTACCTGTAATTTTTACAGAACCTTTTTTCCAATTAGGATTATCATAAGTAGTTTTATCAAATTGTCCTGATTTAAGAGATTGATAAGCGTGTTCTACACTTTGATATTGTCTGTCTTGGTATTCAAAAGGTCTTAAAGCAAGATTACTTAATTCAGAATTTTCATTAGTACCTGCCCATATATTAACATCTTTTAAATTATCTGTTCTTTTCATTTTTCCTACAGTACCTTTTTCAGGTATAGTAAGTTCAAATGTTCTTCTTTCTTCAGATGGCTTTTTTAAACTAGCTTTTTTCATATTTGAAAAATTTAATTTTCTTACTTTTTCTGAATCTCTTATAGCTTTACTTAAAGTTTGTGTATCTAAAGCTTCAGCTAAATCTGGCTTTTCTATATTAATTAATCTCCATGCTCTAGCTTTTTCATTTAAAACATTATTGTCTTTAGGATGATGCCAGAATTCAGTAGGATTAACTCCCTGATTAGATTTAATTTCATTTACAGTTTCTTCAATACTTTTTAAATCTACTCCTTTTTTAGTAGGTACATAAATTTGATGTTGTTGACCTGGAATTGTATCTACTCTTATATAAACTGTTGGTTTACTTATTAAATCATAAGTATCTTTAGTTGCTGAACCTTCTTCTGCTTTAGTTACTGTATAAAAAGGTTTAGAATAGTTTCTATAATCTTCTTCTAATTTACTAAAAGCTTGCTGTTGAGGAGTCATGACAGTTTGTGTAGGAGGAGGAGATTCCGTTTTTATACCTTGTCTTTCTAAGACACTTCTAGGAATATGTCTAAAAGTCATACTAATTCGTGGCCCTGAAGCTGGCCCTACTGTATGCCATTTTTCAGTTTGAAATGTACCGTCTGGCATAACATATAAATCACCATCTTCAACAGTAATAACATCTTCTACATCACCTGTTTTTTTATTAGTTATGGTAATTCTAGCTTTTCCTCCTAAATTAACAGTAGCAACAGCACCTATAGTTTTATTTTCCCTAATAAATATTTTTTCATCATCACTATGACGAGCAACTTTACTTCCTTTAGGATATAAATTACTTAAAACACTATTAAAATATCCTTCACGATAACCTAATTTTTGTTCTAATTGTCTAGCAATCGTAGCAAATTCATCAGGCATATCTTGAGCAGGATGTTTAGCTCCTGTATATTCATAATCAACAGCACCAAACCAACTAACATCTCTTCCTGATGTTTTTTGAGTCATATCATTTTCTGAAATTGATTTAGAAAACGTATTAAATTCAGGACTAAGAGTTCCAAAAGAACCTTTTTCCATCATAAGTTCTTTTGGAGGTTCAATCTCTTCAGTAACTTCTGATAAACCTAATCTAGCTTTAAGATTTTTAATTGAACTATCATTAACAGGAACATAAGAAATTATACGGCCCATTCGTTCTTCATTATTTCCTGTTGATACCATATTAAATGGTCTTTCATCTCCAAGCATTTGAGTAATTCTAGAAGTAGGAATATTTTGAACAGTATCAGTATTTAAAAATTCTTTTCTACTAGAAACTTCTCGTTTATTAACAGTTAAATATTCTTTACGAGTAGGAGCTTCTATACGACCCCAAGGTAAAAACTGTTCTTGGCTTAACAACAGATAAGATTTATTTGCTTTTACTTTGCTTCCTATAGCAGCTCTTTCGGCTTCAGAAGATACAGAAGGAAACTTAATAGTTTTAGTAGGCTCTACAGGGATTCTTTGTCCTTGTTGTCTGAATTTAGTTACGTCTGTAATATTATAACCTCTCATTTGATAACCTAATTTATCTAAATCACTATAAAGTGTTTGTCTTTCAGACCTAATTTCTTCTAATATTTCTTCTTCAGATTTTTTAGATTTTTCTCCTCCAGCCAATATTCTTTCTTCTTGTAATTCTTCTAAAGTTTTTCCTCTAGTTCTTTTTCCTCCTGTTCTTGCTTCAAGCATTTCAGCTTCTGCTTCTTTCTCCCATGTAGGAGAAGTCTTATCTTTATTAGCTGAATACTTTCCTAAGTCAACAAGTTCCCCCTCTACCCATCTTAAATCTTGTGGATCAGCGTTCAAGAATTCTTCTCTTTGTGCTCTAGCTTCATCTCTTGTCTGGAATCCTGAACCAAAACGATCAGCTAAATTTATATCTCCTACTTCTCTTTCTATCCTAGTTAATTCTCTAGTAAGTTCACTACCATCTGATTTGTAATCTGCTGTTAAAGAATCTGGAGCATATATATTTTTCCTAGTTCTTGAAGGAACCCAAGATTGTATTCTAGGTTCAGGAAGAACAGATCCTTCATAAGATATAGAATCATAACCTAAATCTCTCATTAAATTTTGAAACTTCATATTATTATTTCTAAGGAATAACTTATTCCACATTTCTAATTCATCTCGTTTCTCAGGCTCTACTACTCTAAGTATTTTACTAAAATCAGTACTCTCTGGAACATCTAATTCCTCTAACTTTGTACGGTCATATTCTATTTCTTTTAATAAACTTAAAGCTTTTTCTTTATCTTCTGGATTTAACTTAGAAAGAAAATATTCATCATATAATAATTCATGTGGATGAAGTGGCATTTCTTTATCCCAATTAAAAGGTGATTTAATGCTTACACTTCCTTTACCCATTATTATTGAATGATTAGTTTCATTTTGGAAATTAGCTTGGTTAGCTCTTACAGCTTCTACTTCTGCTCCCCAAGCATTAGTAACTCTTAACCCTCCAAATACATCACTAGGAGAATCTTCATCTGCTACAACAGAAACAAAATAATGATCATCTTGTTCTATTGAATCATCTATAAAAGTTTTCTTATTAAGATCTAGTTCTTCTTTAGTAGGTTCTAAATATGTTCCAGATTTTATATGTTCTTGAATGTCTTGTTCTGAAGGATCTTTATGCTTATAATCTTTTGTAAGTTTATGTACAGTAGGATTACTTAAAAAATTATCACTTAGGTTTACATTTTTAAAAGCTTTAGAAACTCCTGTAACACCTGCTCTAACAAGATTACCTATCCAATACTTCTTTCTATTTTCTAATATATCTCCAGCTTGTTCTTCATAAGGAACACCAGTTAATCTGTCTACTCTAGAGCTTGGATTGTCTCCAGTTCTTTCTATTTTTTCTTGAACTAATTTACCTTCAAAAAAATCAGATCTTATATCTCTTCCAAATTGTGACATTTGAGAACCAAAAGAAGGAGTTTCTAAAGGTTTCATATATCCTATAGTTTCTCCAATAGATCTATCTACTGCTTTACCTGCACCTTTAACAGCTTGTTTTGCTTCTGGAAACATAGATAGTGTAGAATACAAAGGAATATTTGTTGCTAATACTTCAGCAGGGCCTTGTCTCCACTGTAGTGCATTGATAGCATCTCCTATTGCAGGACCTGTAGTTGCTTTAACTATTGATCCTATAGGCCCACTTCCGTACTCTAGATTTTTCTCAGTGTTAATGATATATTCTGCTGCTCCCATGCCTCCCCATCGACTAACAGCATCTCTTAAAACTTCGTGAACTTCTTGATTTTCAAATCTTTCAGGATCTCTAAGCCAGTTAGTGCCTCCAGCTACCATAGTCATTCCTACCATAGCTCCTAATGTTTTAGCTCCTCCTTGAACAGGATCTCTTTTAACCCCTAGATAAAAGTTTTTAAGTACTGTATTATTAAAAGCTGTAGGATAACCTAAGAATTGGAAAGCTATTGTTCCCCACTTACTATTTTGTACATTAGGTCTTATGACTGATGCTTTAGAAGGATCTAAAATAACTTCATTTGCAAATCTAGCTGCTCCTGCCATAACATTATTTTCATAAAACTCATCCCAATCTTTTAATCCTGTAACTCTATCCGTTCTATCTGAATAGAATCTAGCTCCATCTTTAATCCAATCTTTACCTCTATGAACATCTACACCTAACTCATGGAGTTCCTTTGAAGCTATTTCAAACTGCTTATATTCTCTTCTTGTTAGTTTTTTACCTTCTAAAGATACTAGAGTTTTTAAATTTCTAGTAATCATATCTTTACCCATAGTAAAAGAAGCTAACTGAACTGTACGAGTCCAACCACTTAGTAAATTATATTTAAAAAACTTTTCCTGGATTTTTTTAAGTTGAGCATTCTGTACTCCTTCACCTGCTAAACCATCTATACGTTGTTGTACAGCTTGTTCTAATCCTAGATAAGATCTATGCATTTCTCTATAAGCTTCGTCAGCCGTTAGATTGTGTTCTTTTTGGAGTATCTGAGCTAAATCTTTATTATTTTTATTAATAACAAACTTGATAGTTTGTCCCAATCCTTTAACATATTCTTTAGTCGAAACTCTAGTTAAAGGTATTGCAATTTCTGTTACACTGGAAAGCGTAGCTAATGGAAGGTGAGCTAATTGTTGAGATACTTTGATACCATCAGCAATATTATTTCTCCAAGGCCCTCCAAATTCTGTCTTAGCAGGATCAGTTAATCCTGTAGCGTATTCATAAAGTTCTATTAAAGCTTCAGTATCATCTCTAGTAAACTCTCCTCCAGCTTTATGCATCTCATCTCTAATACTCCCTTCTTGACCTATATCACCTATGAATCTATCTTTAAATTCTTGTTTATTTATACCTAGTTTTTCTTTACGAGAAATTAATCTGGCACTAGAAGAAAAATAATCTGTTAATAGCCCATTAAAATCATTATCTATAAAATCTAAAATATCTGCATCATCAAGCATGAATAATTTTCTAGGACTAAATGATGAAGGAGCTAATGTGCCTAATGCTTCTCCATCTAATTCATTGATAAGATTTTTTTTCTGAAGCATATCTTCAATAACTTCTGAAGCTACTTTAAATTTTGCATCTCTAACTTCTGGAGTAACAGGAAGATGTCTTCCAGATATAGTTAATTTAGCTCTTTGTATATCATCGTAAACTTGTAACAAACTAGTTTCGTTTATTTGGTCAGGAATAAAAGCATCAAAACTTTTAAGTTTTTCTTTTAGTTCTCCTCTGTTTATTTTCTCAAAGTTTTCTAATAAATCTTCGTATAAATCAGATTGATCTACTAACTTTTGAAATACTACTTTTTGATCTTCAGGTAGAAATTTTAAAACAGTTTCGTCAGGTAAAGATACCGCATTAGACTTTACCATTATTTCAGCTAACTCATCTCTTCTATCTTGAACTACACTCCACTTCCATCTTCTAGGAAACCACGTATTAGGCCCTCTGTTAAGCTCTCGTCTGTATATTCCTGCCTTTTTAGCATCTTCTAGTACTTCATTGGTTATCTTTCTAACAGCGTCAGCAGCGTCCTTGTGGCCTTGAGTAGCATTAGGAACTTTATTATCCCATTCATCTTTACGAGTTCTCATTAAACTCATAAGAATGTCTTCATCATTATTATTTAATCTATTAGTACCATTAACTAATCTTAAAGAATCCTGGAATCTAACAATATACTTTCCTTGAAGTTGGTCTGTTCTTTCTTTATAAGATTGACCAAGAAAATCTCCATCTTCTTTTAATTTATAAGTATCATATCTAAAGATTTTCATTAGTTGTTTTAAAGTTCTAGATTTTTTAGATTGAGTCATAAACCTAGTAGTAGGTTTCCCTATCGTGTTAGCTATTACTTTATCTGTTTGTACATGAGCTTTAAAAATAGGATCAGAAGCATCAAGTAATCTTTCATCTGAGTATTTTAGAAAGTCTTCTCTATTCTTTCTTATTTGTAATTTTTGTACTAGCTTAGTAGCTCCTCCACCTAATACAAAACCTGCTCCTGCCCCTAGTAATCCAGCACCTGCTATCTCAGTAGCATTTAATCCTTCTCTTAGATTTATACCATCAACACTATCTCTTTCTTGTCTTAGATATTCATCTATGCCACTCCATGCAAAACCTTCTCCTGCTCCTAATAGGCCATATTCTTTTACTCTGGCTGAATGGAAATCTTTAACAGCTTTTTGTCTTTGTATTCTAGCTTGAGCAGAAGCTCTACGATAATTTATTTTACTCATAGATCTAGGCATATTCTTAACTACGTGTTGAGCTAAAGGAACTTCTTCTACAAAACTTCTTCCTACTCTTTTCAAACCTACTTTAGCAGCTTGAGCTAATGCTTCTCTTGACATAGCTGAAGCTCCTCCTGTAAAAGGAACTAATAAAGCAGCTAGTATAGCTGTAGGATCTGAAACAATATCAAGCCCTATATCAGCAGCAGCATTTAAATACTGTTTTAAACTGCCTGTATCAGCATTATCAAATCTTTTCTTTAAAACTGCATAGTCTTGTTTTTGTTCTTTAGTTAAATTAGGAAGTTCACTAAAAGCTCTATAAGCTCCTTTAGCTAGATTATAATCAGCATCTCTCATATACTCAAATAATCCTTCTACTGTAGTCTCATCATTACCTATACTACTTAAAAATCTTTGAGATCTTTCTACTATTTCATCATCATTTTCTAAATCATCTAAAGTTTCTTTACCAGCTTCAGGTATTCTGTTACTATATACAGGAATACCTCCTAGACTATTTGAAGAATGTTGTTTTAGAGAAGGCTGATTAAAACTTTTTCCGAACTCTGGACTAAATATTGCCATATACTAATAATCCTATTTTGTGTGGTAGTTAACAGCATTTATATAATGTTTTGTAGTGCCTTTACCCAAAACAGAATTATAATTTTTCTTCCACCATGTTGCTCTGTCATTAACATTAGAAGATATACCGCCTTTAAAAGTTAATAAATATAATCTAGCAAATATAAGATTAGTTCTATCATCTGCTAAATCTTCATATTTAACATTTAATACATCAATCTCACCATTTGTAGCGTCTAGAATTTTTTCTCTAAATTTACCTCTAACTAAATAATTAGGGACTCCTGCTGGTGCTCTAAGTCTTTCCATTACATGAGCATACGCTCCATTTTCATCTATTTGAGCAACTCCTAAACTTCCTCTAGATCCATCAGAAGCAACGTCCATTGTATATGTCTCATCATCTTGTCCCATATTAGACTCAGCCATCGTTATTTCAGCTAAGAAATTTCTAGCAGATTTACCATCATTAAATATGTCTCCTACTTCATTTAAAGTATCTTGTAAAGTTTTATCAACAGGCATAGAAGTAGGAGCTTGTGGTTTTCCTAGTAAATTAACTGTAGAAGGAGGAGGAGTTACAGGTTTAGTTGGAGTCAGATCAACTTTCTCAACTATTCTTTCACTTTCTCTTTGACCTAAAAGGAGATCATAAATATCTTGTCTATCCCATACTCCAGGAATATCAAATTTTGAAATTATATCGTTATTTCTGCTTTTAAGAAGTCTTGCTTCTTCATTTATATTATCAGATGGGCCTACGTCAAAAGGGATCAAAGGCAATTTTACTTGCTCCAAAATACTTTCTGGGTCATCAACACTTATACTTTCACCTCTAAAATCTAATGCTCCAAAAGCTGTTCTATCAAAAATTCTTTCTTCTGGAACTCCTATTTGTCTCATTCTTTCAATATTAGAATTAACAACAGCAGCATAACTTTTTATTGCTTGTCTTAATTGTTTATCATTAGTAGTTTTATTTGGTAAATCTACAAATCTAACTTTATCTGGTCTACCTATAGGGCCAGCTACTTCTTCTTGAGAAGCATTAATATTTATTTTACCATTATTATAAGATATGCTAAACTTAGTATCTTTAGTCAGTCTACTGCGTCTTTTAGCTTTACTGCCCCATGATCCTTCACTAGTTTGAGATAATAAAGAATCATCTACTTCTTCTAAAGGTACTCCAGGTTTAGTATAATTAATTGTAAATTGTCCTTTAGGAATTACTAGATTTAAATTGGGATTTTCTTGTTCTTCTTTAGTTTCTTTTATCTGAGAAGATAATGCAAACTGTTCTACAGGAACATCAGGATCATCTTCATCTAATAAAGGATATCCTCCACTATAAACACTTGTATCTGGTTTAACAGGAGCAGGGCCTTTATCAATTTTTATAATTTTTCCTTGGTCTGCGCTCCATATTAAAGAATCTTCATTGGCAAGAAGTTGTTCAATTAAAGCTTGTCTACTTTGATTAAATTTAGGACTATTTCGACCTTTATTTATTTGAGGAAGAATATCATTATTAATTACATTTAATTTATCATCAGTATTTAAAGCTGTAAAGTTGTTAGTGGGATTTATAGATAAATGACCATCTGCATCATATACTGCGCTAAGATAATTGCCATAAGACTGGGTAAATAATCTATTTGTAGCTCTTAATATATCTCTAACTGATCCTTCAGTGATAGGAGCTAATTTCCAATTAGCATCTGTTATATAACCGTCATCACCATCTTGAGTTAAAAATGCCATATTTTTATATTCTGGTAATACTTTACCTCTCCATTCAGAATCAAGAGCAAATAACATATACTTTCTCATAATGTCTTCAGCAGAATTATCTACTCTGCCTAACGCTCTGTTTTCTCTAGCTACTTTTTCAGCTATAAGTCCTAGTTGTTCTAGTCTTAAATTATTATTTTGTCCTGTTGATGTATCATTAAAAGGTAAGTTTTCAAGCATGTCTCTTGTTCTAGCTAAAGGAAAATTTACATTTCCTTCAGGGAATAATTGACTATATAAATTCTTAATATACCTTTCTTCAGGATGGTCTTCCACACCTAAACTTTCAAGATAAGATTTAGCCGATGCTTTATAACGTCCTTTATCACCTTCATTCATACTTTCAATATCAAAAGAATCTGAATCATAATAAGTTAAATTTTTCTCATCAGCATAAGCTTTTATTTTTTTCCAGTTATTAGGAAACATTTGTTTAAGATCATAGGTGCTCCAAGATGTTCCTAGTTGATCCATAAAACCAGCTATATTTTCATTGCCTAACATTTCAGTAAGTAATTCTATGTATTTAGTATTATTGTTTGTAAATGTAGCGGGATCTCCTGTAGCTAGAGCCAACTCTGCTGCAGTACGCCATTGTTGCTTTAAGGTTTTTGCAGGGCCGTCAGGCAACACACTTATAGCTCTATCCATATTAATTAAAGTATTTTTTGCTTTTATTTCTTGAAGCATGGATTTTTGTAAAGCGTCTAAAGATCCTTGAGTATTAGGCATACTTAAAGCTAAATCCATATGAGTATTTATCATTGTATCTTTAGCTTCAAATTCTTTTTTCAATCTTAATTTTTCAGAAGGTTGCTCTGCATTTTCTATTAAACGATTATATCTTTCTGTAAGTTCTGATTGTTGAAAAGTTAAAGCTTTAACAGCCTCTGGAGGATTAGCAGATCCATAAGCAGTTATAAAATAAGCATCTTGAGCATCTTGAGAACTAATTACTCCACCTTCATTTTTACTTGCTAAATTTTTTAAAGCTGAAAAATAAGCAGGTGCCGTTTTCTTTCGTAGTTCAGAAGGTAAATTTTTTATTTGTTCATGAATTTCTTCTGGAATAAATCCACTGTAGTTTTCACTTTTAAAAAATTCTGCTTCTTCTTTTGGATTTGAAGTATTTTGAAAAGCAGCCCATTCATCTTTTAATTTTTGTAATGGAGAATCAATATTAGTTACCATAAATTGATTAAGTTCTGAGTTTCTAGATATAATGTCTTGTCTACTTTGTCCTGTAAAAGCATCTATAAATCCTGTTGCATTACTAGGAGTTTGAATTTTATAATTAGAAATACCTGAAAGCATTCCTTGAAGTTCTTGAGGATCTACATCTCCTGCCTGTTGAAACAAAGTTTTTCTTCGATTTAATTGAGCATCGTATA
>VTLG01016377.1_pt1 | contig 33538 bp, 53 predicted proteins | sample 4694571 | NCBI WGS metagenome assembly VTLG01 (sample SAMN12604809, study PRJNA352737) | marine metagenome | biome: ENVO:00000447; feature: ENVO:00000209|ENVO:00000569|ENVO:01000036; material: ENVO:00002151; isolation source: viral sequences binned using virsorter ...
TGTATCAGAAGGATACAAGATGCCTGCTGCTTGTGACTCTCAGCTTGTTGCTTGTGGCTTATATCTATCTAATCTTCGTTAGCCTGTTGCTTGCTGCTTGTAGCTTGCTGGTTATGCTTGTTGCTTGATGCTTGTGACTTTGAGCTTGTGGCTTTTTTTGTTTGGCCCGAACCAGGCGCACGCTCGCACTCACCGTCGTGAGCTCTTAAGCTAATGGCCTGATCCGATTTATTACGCTTGCGTAATTCTTTATAATATTTTGGGTGTCTCCACATGTCAATGTTTCCAGTAACTGATATTGCTTATATCACGATTCCAACACTGTCGACAGCTGCCGCATTCATTCCCTTGTGTTGGAGCTGGGCACATTTTAGAAGTTGCACCAAACCAGGGCTGGTCCCTGTCAATCACAGTAGAAGCCCAAGGCCAGCTCTTCACCGGCCCCTGGTTTATCATATGCGAGGACATACGAATTATTAAATTTGATGGCACGTCTGCAGGTGTGATCTGTGTTAAGATCTTGGCCTCCCTCGTTGGTAGCCAGTGCCGGGTCTCAGGTGTTAACCTGCAAACCTCGAATATTTTATTTAAATGTTCTAAGCTCTGAAGGTCCCCGCTGTCATGCCATCTAAACCATGGCTGCTTGTCGATTAGTACAACCATTGCTTGCACCCACTGTGGATGGTCCAGGCTGTCCATCCTTCGCTGCAATGCGTCTTTAACATTCTTGAATCTATATCTGCCCTTCATAGCGTAACAGCCAGCGCAAACAGAATTTTTTACTGCTTGCAGCTTAACGCCTGTAATACATCTCCAGGCCGGCAGGTTGTACGCGTGGCCTGGCATCTTCGACGGTTTACTTAGGCCGCCTGTTATTTCTTTTGCTTCTTTCTTGTTCATATATTCCTCGCTTTCTTTATCTTATAATATCCTATAACAGGATATAATTCTCTTGTCAAGCTTGCGGCTTGAAGCTTGCAGCTTGCCGCTTGTGGCTTGTAGCCGTTGGCCTCGAGCCAGCGCCAGTGGTGAACTAAAATTTTTTGTCTCTGGAAGCCCGGGCGTCTACTCATGATTTATATAATCTATTCCATGTAATTTAATATCAAAAGGAACACAATCATCACTAAATTGATAATAATCATCCATATTATATTCTGCGTTGTCAAAATGTTCCAGCTGTTTAGCCACCCAAATTTGAAATTGTTTTCTATTGTGTTTTATTTCTTTTCTTTTTTCTTTTTTATTTAAGCCGCCACTCGTAGCGATATCAAATTTAACATCTATGTCGTATGTATTACTCATATGTTTCTCCTTTTTAAATGCATCCTATAATATCCTTTACTAGTTGTCAAGCTTGACGCTTGCAGCTTGCAGTTTAGAATAATTCTAAACTGATCCCAGGTCCTATCACGCCAGCTACATACGATTAGCACTTGCAATAGGACCAGGGATCAGCAGGTGATTGTGGACTGTTCCGCCTCCGTCAGTTTGAGCGAGTCTCAGGATATCCCGGAGTACCAGCTACCCACACAGTTCCTACACTATTTCCCGACCAGTTGCTTCCCGGTTGTGAACTGATCCCAGGTCTATTTCCACGTTGCAACACCAACATTCGACATCTCGAAAATAGACCAGGGATCAGCACCCAGGAAAGACGGCCACAAGTGGCGGTGTGATCCTGGGTACTACCCATTAATTAATTCTTTATTTCCATCTCCTTTGTTAACACTAAAGGTTGACGAAATTGTGACGCCTCCAAAAGTTTTAATCTTTTATCAAAAAGTTCATTCAATTCTTTTTGCGCCTGTATAATGTCTCGAAGGTTTTTAAAACCTTCGAGTAATGTTTCATCATCAAAAACTTCTTTGCTCATAATTGCACCTTCCAAGTTGTAGTTGCAGTTCTGTATCCGTTGTTGTCTAAGTCATAATAAGTCATGCAAGGTACACCATCTTTAGATGTGAAGTATCTGCATAACTCAGTCCACTTAGCATTTCTTGTTATGTGCTTTTTGTGTTTCTTAGCCCAAAAAGTTATTTTAAATGTTTTATTTATTTCCATATTCTTTTTTCCTTTCTAGGACTATCCTATATTAACAATGTGGCAGAAATAAGGCAGAAACAAAAAAAATAATTATTTTTTTATTTGACATATAGATACAATTAGTTTAGGAATATATAGGATATAGAAAGGAAAATACAATTATGCAAAAACAAAAAAGAATAACACTTAACGCAGATAAGCGAAAAGTGATTGCTGATGTATTTCAAAATCATTTTGAAGATAATTCAAAATTTAAGAAATCATGGCAACAAGCAAAAGACACTTATAACTCTTTACGAAAAGAGGCTAAAGTTAAAATGGAAGTGTTAGTTAGAAAACATCAACCACAAGAACACGTTGATATAATTAGAGATATGAATAATCTCTATGGCGATAGTGGTGGACAACTCTACCATGATAATTGTTTTCATGTTCAAAATCTTACACCAACAATGAGAGAAGATTATCAAGGTAATATAAAGGAAGAATTTGATGATGTTTATATTAAGTTTGGCGACATGGACAAAGACTTCTTAACTTCTTATTATCGTGATGAGATGATAGCAAAAGGCATTGACGCAGATTATGAGGTAAGATTAGGCGACAACTACGACAAAAGAAATCCAACTTATTACAATAGCGAAAGTCAAGTTAATAAATTTTTAGGTCATGGTTATCGTAATGATGTGAGTAAATCTGTCATGTATCCTAAAGATGAGTGGGAAAACGATTTTAAACTTTGGGTAATTGGAACGTCTTATTGTTCTACTCGTATGTTCAAAGCCGACCAAGAAACTTATAATTTCTTTACTATGTTTAAAACTGCACAAGAAGAAGTCGTAAGAACTCATCAATGTTTATTTGACCATGTAAATAAAAAAATGGAAAAATTAAAACTAGGTTTGAAATCTTACAGATACTTTGACCAAGCAAAAGAATTAGCTGATAAACTTGGTGTGGTTTTAAATGAAAGTATATTAGACGCACATTCTAGTATGGCTTTATCAATTTATAGTCCAACAAATTTAGCTGATTTATTAACTGATAAGGTTGAACAAACGAGGGAGGAAAAAATAGCGATTGCGAGAGCATTAGCAAAAGAACAATTAGTTTCACATTAACTATTGACAACTATGGGACAATCCTATAAGATTGTCCCATAAACAAATATAGAAAGGTATAATTATGTTACAAGCAATATATTTCGCATTACACTTTGCGATGATTTTTTTAGGTGTAGTTTTAGCAATTCACTTTGACTTTTGGATAGGTGTTGCGATAGCAACTACATTTACAGTTAAATGGTTTTTCATGTTTCCACAAGTGGAGGGCAGACGATGAGCGACTTTAATTGGTGTCATGGACCGGAGTGCCATGAGAAACATACAGTGGACCGAGTGCGAGGTGTTAAAGGCTCAAAGGTTTTGAGAACGCGTAAGGTTAAACAATTTGATAATAATACTCATTGGTATAGTTATTTTTGTGGCAATGAGTGTTTCAATCAGTTTGTTAATAGTAATTTAGAAAGAGTGATTGCTATTGCACCGAGGACCGAGGCTCTTGAAACACCTATTCTGGATCCTACAAAAGAAAGACCATACGAACAGGCTCAATGGTTTAATTGGCAAATAAAGGTTGACGAAAGCAGACAAAGATGATAGGATAATCCTATAACAAGAAAGGTAATATGACAAAACAAACAAACAACTTCATTCCTATTAGCGATGAGCAAATAGCAATGATTGAAAAAACAGAAGAGCGTAAGAATAGATTTAGTGGAGAGTCTTACATGCTAACTAAAGAAGAGGCGAAAAGACATGACGCAATCTTTATCAATGAACTAGCCGCAACTTTAGAGGATAAAGAATTAGGCTACGGCGCTTCTAAACTTTGGGATAAGGTACGAGCCGATCTTAATTGGTTTAGAAAAAATAATGCCGATGCTTATATGGTGTTATTAGATTAACACTTACCTTTCTCCCTGGCGCTAACGCGCCAGGGACCATAGAGGTACCAACCACAGGTTGAATTTTGCAATTTTTTTAATAAACGTTTTTTTATTTACAAACTAGGGGTCCCAGACCAACGTATTTATTGCGTGTTTTTTAAATAGATAGTGGTAAAATACTTTGCAAGTTTTCAAAATACTTGTAAAAAAATTTTGCAGAAAAAATTTTATGAATGAAAAATTTATACAGAACTTAGATAAACTACCTGCTGATGTAAGAAGAGAGTTTGCTTTATTAGCAAACAAGTATGGTGAGAAGAAAAAACAAGATACAATTCAAACTGACTTTTTGTCTTTTGTAAAACATGTATGGCCTGATTTTATTGAAGGCTCTCATCACAAACGAATAGCAGACAAGTTTAATAAACTTGCATCGGGAGAAATAAAAAGATTAATTATTAATATGCCACCAAGGCATACCAAATCAGAATTTGGATCTTATCTTTTACCTGCTTGGATGGTTGGTAAAAATCCAAAATTAAAAATTATTCAGTCCACTAACACGACTGAATTATCGGTGCGGTTTGGTCGTAAAGCCAAGGCTCTTATTGATTCCCCTGAATATCAAAAAGTATTTAAAACAAAACTTAGAGAAGATTCACAAGCCGCTGGTAAATGGGAGACTGCGCAAGGAGGTGAGTATTATGCAGCAGGTGTAGGTTCTGCAATAACAGGAAGAGGTGCAGATCTTTTAATTATTGATGACCCACATTCTGAACAAGATGCAATGAATGCCCAAGCTTTAGAACGGACTTACGAATGGTATACATCAGGACCACGACAACGTCTTCAACCTGGCGGATCTATTATTGTAATTATGACTCGTTGGAATGAAAAAGATTTAACAGGCAGATTACTTAATGCACAAAAAGAAGTTAAAGCAGATCAGTGGGAGATAATAGAGTTCCCTGCAATCATGCCTTCAGGCGATCCTGTCTGGCCAGAATATTGGCAACTAGAAGATTTAGAATCTGTTAAAGCTTCTATACCTTTATCAAAATGGAATGCACAGTACATGCAAAATCCTACCTCAGAGGAAGGAGCTCTAATAAAACGTGAATGGTGGAGACCTTGGGAAGCAGAGGAACTGCCACCACTAGAACATGTAATACAATCTTACGATACAGCTTTTATGAAAAAACAAACTGCAGACTTCAGTGCGATAACGACATGGGGAGTTTTTCGTCCATCAGAGGATGATCCACCTAATTTAATTTTAGTTGATATGATAAAAGGTAGATACGAATTTCCAGAGCTTCGTAGAATAGCTCTTGAACAATATGGATACTGGAATCCAGAAACAGTTATCATTGAAAGTAAAGCATCTGGATTACCACTAACTTATGAGTTGCGTAAGATGGGTATTCCTGTTATAAATTTTACACCTAGTAAAGGCAACGATAAGCACACTAGAGTAAACGCAGTATCACCGATGTTTGAGTCGGGGCTGATATGGGCGCCCAAAGAAATGGAGTTTGCTCAAGAAGTGATAGAAGAATGCGCTGCCTTTCCATATGGTGATCACGATGACTTGGTCGATAGTATGACTCAGGCATTAATGAGATTTAGACAAGGTGGGTTGATTTCTCACCCTGAAGACTATATAGATGAGCCTATAGTTCAAAAACAAAGGACATACTATTAATGGAATACGAAACTTACGCAGACGTAATTGATTCATACAATATTAGTAATGAAAAGCTTCAAGGCATTTCATTGACAGACTATATAAAAATGAATAATATAAAAATTAAAGAAATCCAAATGGATCCCATTGGCGATTTCGAAAAGATTTTAAAAGGAAGCAAACCTATGGAAAAAGAAGGCATCGAATCAATACAACTTGCATCAGGCAACATGGACATCAGAATCGAAGAAGTTGTCAAAGAATTTATTAAACAAAAAGGTAGAAGACCAAGATCTTTAGAAGAGATAAAAGAATTCTATCAAATGGAAATGACTGGTTCAGGTGGAGCTTCAAACAGAGATAACGTAAGTTTAGCTAGTTATGAACCTGGTAAATATGCACCTGAAGAAATTGAAATGTACGAGCAGTACAAATACGACATGAACGAGCAAAGACCTGGAATGCCTATCATCGACATTGATGAGTTTTTAAGATTAGAATACGGTCAAGCTAGAGCTGACGTAGCTGCCGGAGGATTACCTGCTATCCTAGGAGTTTAAGATGAAGATCGCTGATTATGGGAAGGCGATAACTTCGTACATCGAATCACCTACAACTGCTCAAAAACTTAAATCAAAAAAATCTGCAAACTTATTAGCTGAAGTTGATTTTTCAGATATGTCTCTTCCTGCACTTAAAATTTATTATGAAAGAGAAACTGGTTTACCTGCACCTAAAGATCCTAGACAATTAATCATAGAATTAAAAAGATTAATGAAAGGTCTTGATGAAGAGGGTGTTGCTACTTTTTCAACCGGTGGCCGTGTGCATTTAGCAGAAGGATCCGAAGATATTGTAGAGCCATCAAAATCTATGCAGGTAGATACAACTACAAAAGGTTTAGATCTTTTTACAATTGATGATTTTAAAGATAAAGCAGAAATATATGTTGGTGCTTGGCATAATCAAGTATTACCTAACGACGATATTAAATCTGCATTAAATAAGTTTACACAAAAAGGAATAGACGATGGTACGTTTACTGTAGACGAAGCAGTTAAAGTTGTACAAGATTTAAAATATCAGTTTCAAGATAGAGCAAAGAATCAAAGATTACGTGGTGTAATACCTGAAGGCATTGGAACTGTTGAGCGTGAAGATCTTGCTGGTGGATCAAGTCTTATGGACGAATATTTAGGTGCACAAAAAGAATATCAAAAAGCAGTAGATGATGGTTTTCAAGGAACCTTCGAAGAGTTTCTAAGATACAAATCTTCAGGTTCTTTTGCAGAGGGTGGTAGGATTGGTTTTTACGAAGGTAAACTAGTTAGAGCAGGACCTAACACTGGTAAGATTGCAGTTAAAGATTTAAAATTAATAAAAGATAAAAAAGGAAATATTATCAGTCGTCAAACAGCTTATTTTAAAGATATGGATGCTGCAAACGCTGCTATTAAAAAGCATAAAGAAGGAAAATTTGGACAATTAAAATTTAAAAAATCTAAAAAAATTTTAAACAATCCTAAATTAAAAGAGGAATTTTTAAAATATGCCATGGGTGAAGATGTTACTGGAAAGATGATAAGAAAAAAATATGGTTTAAGTAATGAAGAATTTTTTGAAGGAGGTTTAAGAGATATTATAAAAAAAGATTTTATGAAATTTTCTAAACCTCCGGTAATAAGACCTAAAACAGTTAATAACATATTAGCACTACTAAAAGATAAAGAAGCCATTAGTTTTTTAAAAAAAGGTGAAATAGTTCCTGATAGTATTTTAGCTAAGTTAAAATTGACTCCTAGTGAAGGAGCTAATGCTACTGTTAGAATAGCACAGATATATGGAGGAAATAATTTTGACATAAAAGATTTTAAAAAAATAAAAAAGAATACAAAAATATCAGATAAACTTTTTAATAATATGAATAAGTTTGCATTTGGAAACCCTTATAGATCTAATCTATATAAAATTTCTTTAGAGTTAATTGACGAACAACTTGGAAACGAAAAAGGAACTTTTGAATCTTTAAAAAATAAAGCTAAATATATTTTACAAAAAAATAAACTTAAAGGTTTTGATATAAATGAAATAGCTGGTGTTACAGGTAGTGCAAAAACTGGCGCAGGTGAGTTTTCTCAATTTATAGATATATTGAATAGTAATTTAAATCAAAAACAAGGAGCATCTTTTCAATCTGCTTTTTCAAACGCGAGACAAAAGATTGCAGCTAACCCTGCTGTATTTGATACAGAAGCAAAAAAAATAAATAGACTTGCTTCAAAGTTTGAATCTGAATATGGATTTAAACTACCTAGAATTAGAAAACTAGAAGATGTAGAAAAATTTTATTCACCAAAAAGATTAAAAGATTTAACTGATCAAGGTATTGATATTAAGAAAGCATCTAAAAAATTAGGTTATACAATTCAAATGCCTCCAGGAGCAGTCACTGCTCAAGAATTTGTAGAGAAACCTGGATTAAAAGAAAAGTTTTTAAAAGGTATTGGAGTAGGAGCAAAAACATTTGGTAAAGTTATTAAACCAGTTGGATATGCAATTGGAACAGCTGCTGCTTATCAAGCAAAAAGTATGGCTGATGAGATGGGTATAGAATTAAAACCACAGGATTATTTTATGGCTGTGGATTCTGGTGAGGCAGAAGTTGCTATAGACAATTGGAAAAGAAGAAATGTACCTGGATACTCTGAAAAACAAGCAGGCATAACTTTAGGTAAATTTCAAGACGATTTTGAAGAAGTAGGAAAAGACACAACATTCGGGAAATACAATGAGCAAATCAAAAACATCAAGCTACCCTAAGTATTGGCTCCTGCCGCCTGAATCAGGACCCACGCCACAGGGGTTGAATATTAATTATAATACTGTTAAAACAGTTAAATTGGAGAAAATAAATGGCAGACAAAATAGACAAGTCCTTGACGCAAGGTCCAAGAGGCAGCGTTAGTATTCCCGGTGAAGAAGAGATTACAGAAGCAGTAGAAACTTCTGTTGAAGCACAGGAACAAGCACCAGGACCCGTTGAAGTAACAGAACAAGATGATGGATCAGTAGAAGTAGATTTTGATCCAAACGCAGCATCGCCAGAAGGTGGTGATGAACATTACGCAAACTTAGCAGAATTTTTACCAGACGAAGTATTAGGTGAGTTAGGTTCAGACTTAACAGGTAAGTACAATGACTACAACGCATCAAGAAAAGATTGGGAGCAAAGTTATACAAAAGGTTTAGACTTACTTGGTTTCAAATACGATATGCGAACAGAACCATTTCAAGGTGCAAGTGGTGCAACTCATCCAGTTTTAGCAGAAGCAGTTACACAGTTTCAAGCATTAGCTTATAAAGAATTATTACCAGCAAACGGACCGGTGCGAACACAAGTTGTTGGTGCACCAAATCCAGAAAAAGCACAACAAGCAGAGCGTGTTAAAGATTATATGAATTACGAGCTCATGGAAAAAATGTCAGACTATGAGCCCGACTTTGATTCAATGCTTTTTTATCTTCCTCTAGCAGGTTCAGCGTTTAAAAAAGTTTACTACGATGAACTTGAACAAAGAGCAGTATCAAAGTTCGTACCTGCAGATGATTTGATTGTCCCTTATTCGGCTACCTCATTAGACGATGCAGAGGCAGTCATTCACCGGGTAAAAATGTCAAAGAACGATTTAAGAAAACAACAGATTGCTGGTTTTTATTTAGATATAGAATTAGGTACACCAGGTTATGAAGAAAACGATGTTGAGAAAAAAGAAAGAGAACTTGAAGGTCAAAGAAAATCTAAAGACGATGATATTTATACTTTGTTAGAATGTCATGTTAATTTAGATCTTGAAGGTTTTGAACATACTGATGATCAAGGTGAACCATCAGGAATTAAAATTCCATACATTGTAACTGTAGAATTAGCTACAAGAAAAGTTTTATCGATTAGAAGAAATTACGAAATTGGAGATCCGAACAAAAATAAGATTCCATATTTTACCCACTTTAAATTTTTACCTGGGTTAGGTTTCTATGGCTTCGGTCTCATCCATATGATTGGTGGTCTGTCTAGAACTGCAACAGCAGCTCTTCGTCAATTATTGGATGCGGGTACGCTCTCCAACTTACCCGCAGGATTTAAAATGCGTGGCATTAGAATTAGAGATGATGCGCAGTCAATACAACCTGGTGAGTTTAGAGATGTAGATGCTCCAGGTGGTAACTTAAAAGATTCATTTATGATGTTGCCATTTAAAGAACCATCTGCAACGTTATTAAACTTAATGGGTATTGTAGTGCAAGCTGGTCAAAGATTTGCATCGATTGCAGATTTACAAGTTGGTGATGGCAATCAACAAGCTGCTGTTGGTACAACTGTTGCTTTACTTGAAAGAGGAAGTAGAACAATGTCAGCTATTCACAAAAGAATTTACTCTGCTCTTAAACAAGAATTTAAATTATTAGCAAGAGTATTTAAATTATATCTACCACCGGAATATCCGTACGACGTAGTTGGGGGTCAAAGGATGATTAAACAACAAGACTTTGATGATCGGGTAGATATTGTGCCAGTTGCTGATCCCAACATCTTTTCACAAACTCAGCGTATTTCCCTCGCGCAAACGGAGTTGCAACTGGCAACATCAAATCCACAAATGCATAATATGTATAATGCATATAGAAATATGTACGAAGCTTTGGGTGTAAAAGACATCGATCAATTGTTGGTAAAACCACAGCCACCAACACCGCTTGATCCAAGTATGGAAAATATCATGGCACTATCAGGAAAACCTTTTCAAGCTTTCCCTGGTCAAGACCATAGAGCACACATTACTTCGCATTTAAATTTTATGGCAACTAATATTGCAAGAAATAATCCAATGGTTACAGCTGCAATGGAAAAAAATATTTTTGAACATATTTCATTAATGGCTCAAGAACAGATTGAGTTAGAATTTAGAGATGAATTACCACAAATGCAGATGATGGCACAGAATCCACAAATGCAGATGCAACTACGAGAGATGCAACAGAGAATTGAAGCTAGAAAAGCTGTATTAATTGCAGAGATGATGGAAGAATTCTTAAAAGAAGAGAGACAAGTTACATCTGGTTTCGGTAATGATCCGATTGCACAGTTAAGAGCAAGAGAATTAGACCTTAGAGCTATGGATAATCAACGTAAGAAAAGAGAAGGACAAGAAAAAATTAATCTTGACCGTATGAAAGCGATGATGAACCAACGAGAACACGATGACAAGTTGGAACAGAACGAAGAATTAGCAAAACTAAGAGCTAATACATCAATTGAAAAGACAATTTTGAGCAAATCTATACCAAATGTAGATAAAATGATGCCAAGTGTCGAAATAGAAAAATACGAAGGAGAAAATCGATGATGAAAAAGAAAAAAATGAAGGTAAAAAAGAAAAAATCTTTCCCTGACGTGTCAGGTGATGGAAAAATAACAAAAAAAGACATTTTAATGGCTAGAGGAGTCATTAAAAAACCAGGGGGAAAAAGAAATGGCAAAAAAAGATAAAAAATTTATTCAAAAGGCTATTAAAAAACCTGGTTCGTTAAGAAAGTCTTTAGGTATTGAAAAAGGCAAAAAAATTCCAGCGTCAAAACTAAAAGCGGCAGCTAAGAAACCTGGAAAGCTTGGACAAAGAGCTCGTTTTGCTATAACATTAGGTAAACTAAGAAAAAAATAGGAGGACATATGGCAAAAAAAGACGATAAGTTTTTTACACAGTCAGTCGATGTAAGCATTCCATCTCAAAACATTGAGTTGGACCCTAGATCTGTAACAACTGCAGACGGTATGCAAAGAAACTACATACCAACTGGAGATGTAACAGAAGTAAGAGGTACAAGAAGAATGCTTAAAGACAAAAAGAAAACAGCTAAGTGGTATTAGTATGTGGTTGTCGGCAATTAAGTTAGCTGTCTCTGCAGGTTCAAAAATTTACGAGAACAAGCAGAAGACGAAGATGGCAATGTCGGAGGCACAACTTATGCATGCTTCTAAGATGGCCCGAGGTGAGGAAGCTTACCAGGGTAAGCTGTTAGAAGCTCGTCAATCGGACTGGAAAGACGAGGCGGTCCTCATAATATTAAGTTTGCCCGTGTTGGTGCTGGCTTGGGCAGTCATCTCGGATGATCCGACTGCGATGGACAAAGTAAAATTGTTCTTCGACATGTTCTCCCAGCTCCCGTCATGGTTCACCAATTTGTGGATCCTTGTCGTGGCGAGTATTTATGGTATAAAGGGGACACAAATTTTTAGGAACGGAGGAAAAAAATAATGCCTAACAAACGATTCAATAAACAAGTTCCTGGTTTTGGTTTTCAAAACGGGGGACGTGCAATGAAAAGAGGTGGTGGAAAAATGATTTCTGGCACTGCAAGAAAAGACGAAGCTTCTGGTTTTTATTCACCTGATATGGGAATGAAAGGCGGAAAAATGTTTAAAAAAGGAGGACCTGTGAAAAAGAAAAAAATGAAACAAGGTTACAAAGATAGAAAAGATGAATCTATCGCAATGAGAATCAAAAAGAAAAGAACTCCTGCACAGTTAAAAGCTAGCAGAGATGAGTCTTACGGTAAGTTTGGTTCTAAGATGAAGAAAAAAGGCAAGATCAATAGATAATGTCTAGTAAAAAAAATCTGCAAAAGTTATTAAAAACTTTGCAGGGTAAGAAGAAGAAAAAACCTACAAAGCCTTCTGCACGTTTGGAGGCTTTGAGAGGAAAAAAATATTTTAAACGTGGAGGTAAAGTATAATGGCTAAACTATGTCCAAGAGGTAAAGCAGCAGCGAAGAGAAAATTTAAAGTTTACCCGTCTGCATACGCGAACATGTATGCATCAGCTGTTTGCTCTGGTAAAGTTACACCTGGTGGTAAGAAAAAGAAAAGAGCTAAAAAAGCTAACGGAGGTATAGTCAGTGGCGTTGAAGATATGACGACAATGGTTATAGTCTAATGGCTGAAAAAGGTTTACGAGCATGGGTAAAGGAAAACTGGGTAGATATTGCGAACAAGCGAAAAGATGGCTCATACCCGAAGTGTGGGCGAAGTGGTGGAGAAAAAAGAAAAAATTATCCAAAATGCGTGCCTATTGCAAAAGCAAGAGCGATGAGCAAAGGGCAGCGTGCGGGTGCCGTAAAAAGAAAACAAGCGAAAGCAAATACTGGCCCGACACCGAGTAGAGCGGCAACGTTTGCACCAAAAAGAAAAAAGGCAGCTATGGGTGGAATAATAGATATGACAAGGATGAGTTATGATATCTAGAGCACAAATGCCAAGAGAATTATATAACAAGGGCACTATGCCCGCGAGAAATAAAAAAAATTTTAGACCCACTAAAAAGGGTGCTGGAATGACAAAGGCTGGAGTTAAAGCTTATAGAAGACTTAACCCAGGTTCTAAATTAAAAACAGCCGTGACTGGTAAAGTGAAGCCAGGATCAAAAGCTGCAAAACGTAGAAAATCGTACTGCGCACGTTCACTAGGTCAGCTCAAAAGAGCATCAGCCAAAACACGTAATGATCCTAATTCAAGAATAAGACAGGCACGGAGAAGATGGAAGTGTTAAATGTCAGATCCAAAAAAAGGAACGGGTAAAAAACCAAAAGGTTCAGGCAGGAGGCTTTACACGGATGAGAATCCTAAAGATACTGTTGGTATTAAGTTTGCGACTCCTACTGACGCTCGTAAGACTGTTGCAAAAGTTAAAAAGATATCTAAACCGTTTGCAAGGAAAATACAAATTTTAACTGTTGGTGAACAGCGTGCCAAAGTTATGGGTAAATCAAAAGTCGCTGCTATATTTAAAAAAGGAAAAGAATCTATTAGAAAGGGTAGAAAAAATGGATGAACTAACAATAATCACAAGATTGCAAAAAGATCTTAAAGAATCCTATCAACAGATTGGTGATGCTATGATTGCAGGTAGTATTGACAATATGGAAAAATACAAATATATGATGGGACAGGCACATGCCTATTTAAAAATATCACAGGATATCTCTAACCTGCTAAACAAGAAGGAGCAAACAGATGCAAAAGGAACAGTCATCAAACTCAACACCAAAGACTAAGTCTGCGTTGTTGGACAAATACGAAAAACAAAACGACGAAGCACATAAAAAAGAAGTAGACGGATATGAACGTCTAAAGAAAAAAGAATCAGATAAATTACCACAACCAACTGGGTGGAGGATGTTAGTCCTTCCATTTAAATTACCTGAAAGAACCAAAGGTGGTTTATATTTAGGACAAGAAACTTTAGAGAGACAACAAGTAGCTTCTACTTGTGGTCTTGTTTTAGCACAAGGTCCACATTGTTATGATAAGGAAAAATTTCCTGAAGGACCATGGTGCAAAAAAGGAGATTGGGTTATCTTTGCAAGATATGCAGGTAGCCGAATACAAATCGATGGCGGGGAAGTAAGATTGCTAAACGACGATGAGGTATTAGCAACCATCGAAAAACCCGAAGACATACTTCATCAATATTAACATAGAAGGAGTAAACTATGCCAGACACTGAAGAAGCAAAAAAAACAGTTGACCTAGATACTTCAGGTCCTGCAATGGATGTAGACATTCCAGAAAAACTGGATGAAAATGAAATTGTAGAAAAGGAAACTGTTAAAGAAGAACCAACTGTTAGACCGGTGGAAGATGAAAAAATTCCAGAGGATAAAACATTTGAGAATGAAAGAGAGACTAAATTAGAACAGAAAGACGATACAGAATTGAAAGACTACTCTGACAGTGTACAGAGAAGAATTGCAAAGTTAACTAAAAAATGGAGAGAAGCAGAACGTCAAAAAGACGAAGCTGTTGTTTATGCTCAAACCATCTTAAAAAAACAAAAAGATGCAGAAAGCAAACTTTCTAAATTACAACCTGACTTTGTAGCTGTAACAGAAGAGAGTATTAATTCAGGCGTAGCCGCAGCACAAGCTAAACTAGCAGCAGCGAGAGAAGCAAATGATCTTAAAGCTGAATCAGAAGCTTTAGCGTCTATATCTGAATTTGGATATAAAAAAGCAAAGCTTGAGGAAACAAAAGTTGCCCAAGCTGCGTTTGAAAAACAACAATCGGAGAAAAAACCTCAGGTTAATTTACCTAGACAAACAGCCGCTGCAGGTACACCTGATCCTAAAGCTGAAGCATGGAGTGAGAAAAACACATGGTTTGGTAAGGATACAGCTATGACTTACACAGCGTTTGATCTACATCAGAAAATTACTGATGAAGGTTATGATCCATCAAGTGACGAATATTATGCTGAAATAGACAAAAGAATAAGACTTGAATTTCCGCATAAATTTGCTAATAATAGCGATACGGCTGAAAAACAAACGACCAAGCCAGTACAGACAGTAGCTTCAGCGAAGCGAAGTACAAGATCAGGTCGCAAAACTGTGAGGCTCACACCATCACAGGTAGCAATCGCTAAAAAATTAGGTGTGCCACTTGAAGAATATGCGAAACAATTAAACATCACGAAGGAGGCATAAGCATATGAGCGAAGATAATAAAAGAGCATCCCGTGCGAGTCAGACTAGAGAAAAAGTTTCTCAGAAGAAAAAAGTTTGGACTCCCCCGTCATCATTAGATGCACCCCCTGCGCCAACAGGTTTTAGACATAGATGGCTAAGAGCAGAATCTTTAGGATTCCAGGATACGAAAAATATTCAAGGAAGAATAAGATCAGGATACGAATTAGTGAGAGCTGACGAATATCCAGATTCTGAATATCCAATTGTCGAAGATGGCAAGTACAAGGGGATGATCGGTGTAGGCGGCCTAGTGCTGGCTAGGGTACCGGAAGAGATTGCGCAGCAACGAAATGAATACTATGCGAAACAACATAGTGACAAAGTTGAAGCAATGGATAACGATCTTTTGAAGGAACAGCACCCAAGCATGCCAATCGATATCGATAGGCAATCGCGTGTGACTTTTGGTGGCTCAAAGAAATCCTAATTAAGAATTCTTAACCCACTAGAGGATAAACTAAATGTTCATAAGGAGGACATAACATGGCAAACAAAGACGCAGCGTTCGGTCTAAGACCGATCGGAAAAGTCGGACAAAATGATGCCAATCAAGGTTTATCCGAGTACAGTGTATCTGCTAGTTCAGCAGCTATATATTTCCAAGACCCTGTGAGAGCAGCGTCTCAAGGAACTATAAGAGTTGCAGCAGCTGGTGAAACATTGATCGGTTCTTTGAACGGAATATTTTTTACCGACGCAAACACAAGTAAGCCTACGTTTGCAAACAATCTGAAAGCTTCTAACACAGCTACAGATATTGTTGCTTTCGTAGCAGATGACCCGTATGAAAGATTCGAGATTCAATCGGACAACACACTTGCCTCAGCGCAAACTGATGTGTTCATGAATTACGACATCTTGTACACAGCAGGTGATTCAGCTAACTACGTTTCAAAAGTAGAATTAGATGACTCAACTGTAAGTACAACTTCAGGTCAGCTAAAAGTAATGGGAGTATCGACTAACATTGATAATAACGATTTAACAACTTCAAACGTTAACTTCGTTGTTACAATTAACGAGCACTTCTACAAAGCCGCGGTAGCGGGAATATAATAGCGAGAATAGGAGATAAATAATGGCTATATCACGAGGACAACTAGTTAAAGAACTAGAACCAGGCCTGAATGCACTATTCGGACTGGAATATAAACGTTATGAGAATCAGCATGCTGAGATATATGTAACAGAAACTTCAGACAGAGCGTTTGAAGAGGAAGTTATGTTATCAGGTTTTGCAAATGCAGCAGTTAAACCAGAAGGATCTGCAGTAACTTTTGACACAGCTCAAGAGACTTACACAGCTAGATACACTATGGAAACAGTTGCGCTTGCATTCGCGATCACTGAAGAAGCGATCGAGGATAACTTGTATGACAGACTTGCTTCTAGATATACAAAAGCACTTGCTAGATCCATGGCAAACACAAAACAAGTTAAAGCAGTTGATCCATTGATCAATGGTTTCTCTGGAGGTACTTTTACTTCTGGAGATGGTAGTAACTTATTCGTTACAAACCACCCAACGATCGCTGGAACAGTGTCTAACACTTTATCAACTCAAGCAGACTTAAACGAAACTTCATTAGAAGATTCGCTAGTACAAATAGCGAAGATGACTGATGAGAGAGGTTTAAAAATTGCAGCAAGAGGAGTGAAAATGATCGTTCCTTCTGAGCTACAATTTACTGCAGAGAGATTGATGAAGTCTCAAGGTAGAACTTCAACAGCTGACAACGATATCAACGCAATCGTTTCTATGGGAATGGTTCCTCAAGGTTACAGAGTGAACAATTTCTTAACTGACACTGATGCGTTCTTCTTAATTACTGACGTACCAAATGGTATGAAGTATTTCGAAAGATCGCCTATCAGAACAGCAATGGAAGGTGATTTCGATACTGGTAACGTAAGATACAAAGCTAGAGAAAGATACAGATTTGGTGTATCTGACTACAGAGGTATCTTCGGAGTATCTGGAGCGTAATCGTAAATATTTTGAGGCGGGCTTTGGTCCGCCTCATCATTAAGAAAGAATAAATGGAAAAAGTAAAATGCATTAGTAATGTTTTGCCTGAAGAATTAATTTTAGAAATTAAAAATTATGCGATGCATAATTCTAAAAAAGCAGTTTGGAATTCCAATCGTTTGCTATGGGCTGAACAAATTGTTAGAGATTCTGGTAACGTAGATATATTAAATTTAAAGCAATCTTATTTAGAAGAAAAAATATTATTTCATTTTAAAAAATATACAAAATTTAATTGTATAGGATTAAATTATAATAGATGGTATCCTGGTAGTTTTATACCTTTTCACAATGATCAAATTTATAAATTAGCATCTACTCTCTATCTAAATGAAGAATGGCATAGGGATTATGGCGGTTTGTTTTTATATGAACATAAAGATCAATTACAAGCAATTGTTCCAAAGTATAATAATGCAGTTATTAATGGTAATAAAGTGGTTCATGGTACCTCTATTGTTAGCCCTAAAGCTCCTATAAGAGAAACATTGCAATTATTTTTTAAATAACACAATATGAACACAATTGTAAAATAGAAGGCAAAAATGAAACAATTTCTAGTAAATATCTGGGCTTATGACCATCATGGCAGGTTTACTGTTATGTCAGAAGATAACTCAGCCTCACTAGAACAAGCTGTGCTTGACAAACTGGGAGAAAAAAGTATAGTTTGGGAAAAGACGGGAATGTATAGCCGTCTTAATAGAATAACCTATGAGGAGGTTATGGATGGAGCAAATGCAAACACATCTGAACGACCTTTACACAAAGAAGAAGGGTCTGGATCTAGAATGGGAGCAGGAGCATCTTAAAGAGGGTAGATATACTCTCAATATGGTTAAGATTGACCGAAGAGTCAGAGAAGTAATTAGCCATATAAAATTAGCAGAAGCTAAAAAAGAGCATCTAGCTAATAAGATCGAAGAAGCTGCACCCCAAGTTTCAGTAGCTACTTAATAAAAAAGCTACATCGTTGAATAAATCGCATTCACACTACAGGCTCTCTTGCACTCTACTAAAATCTAGTATATAAATTAATCACTATACAAATAAGTTCATGTAGACGAGTATAGTCGACGGCCTAAAGACTGCATGAACGTAAATAGGAGGATAATACTATGGCAAATACTACATTTGATGGTCCAGTACGATCACGTTCTGGATTTCAATCAATAGGACCGGGAGCAGTCCCTGCACTAACTTTAGCTACAGATTTAACTGTTAAAGATCACGCAGGAAGACTTCTAACTATGGATCCTACTGGAACGCCTACTGCAATCACGATCCCTGCAATTAATGCATCGACTGATTCAGCAAGTGCAGGACCAGGACAAGATCCTAACAACCCAAGCACAATTGGTACAACTTTTGAAATTCTTTTTATTGATGATTTCACTGGAACTATCAAAACTGCTAACACAGCTGACAAATTTGTTGGTGGTGTAACAATTGGTATCGATGCTTCAGTTGCTGGAAAACAATTTATTCCAGCTACGGCTAACAATGAAGTTAACCTAAATGGTGAAGCAGGAGCATCTGTTGCTACAACGGGTGGTCTAAAAGGTTCAAGAATTAAATTTACTGCGATTGCAGCAAATTTATATGCTGTTGAAGGTGAACTTGTTGGTTCAGGTTCAATCGCAACACCTTTTGATTCACAATAATAAATAATTAGATGTGGGCCTTCGGGCCCGCATAAAATTTTAAGGAGAAAATATAATGGCGACATTTGGATCGGCACAAGATTGCGAAAGCACTTATGTAAATACAGAAACATCTACTGTTCAAACAGGTAGAACTAGAGTCTATGGCGTTTACTTAGATAGTGGATCAGCAGCTGGAGATTTTCATTTAAGAGATGGAAGTTCATCTGGAACAATTAAGTTTAAATGTAAAACACCTGCAAACGCAGAAGGTATTACAATAACTTTCCCTGCACCTATACTTTGTAAAAATGGAGTCTATGTTAATTTTACTACTGAACACGTTGTAGCAGCAACTGTCTTTCATAGTGGTGGAAACAATAATTAAGGAGGCTAAGTGGCTTTCTCAGGCACAACTACATTCGAGAAAACTTTCTCGATCGATGATATTATAACTGAGGCTTTTGAAAGATTAGGCTTCTTTGATTACTCTGGTAATGACTTAAAAACAGCAAGACGTTCTTTAAACATAATGTTTCAAGAATGGCAAAACAGAGGTACGCACTTTTGGGAAATTGCTGAAAATACTTTTACATTAGTTTCAGGTCAAAACGAATACACAATTTTTAGATCTACAACTGATGGAACGTCAAGTCCTACAGCCGTTTATGGTGCTTCAGATATTCTTGAAGCCAGTTACCGAACAACAGCTAATGTTGACACTCCTCTTTCAAAAATAAACAGATCTCAATATTCTGCATTTTCAAATAAAACTGCAACAGGTCAACCATCACAATATTGGGTCCAAAGATTTATAGATAAAGTTACAATGACTTTGTACTTAACACCTGGCACAACACAGGCAGGAAACTTTGTACATTTTTATTATTTAAAAAGAATTCAAGATGCTGGAGATTATACTAATGAAGCAGATGTAGTTAACAGATTTGTACCATGTATGTGTGCAGGTTTAGCTTATTATCTGTCTATGAAAAAAGCTCCACAAAGAACACAGGAATGTAAATTAATTTATGAGGATGAATTAAACAGAGCGCTACAAGAAGATGGTTCACCAGCGAGTGTTTATATTTCTCCTAAAACTTATTATCCGGAGATATAATGGCGAAGTTTGCAAAAGGTAAATATGCATTAGCAATTTCAGATAGGAGTGGTCAAGCATTTCCTTGGAGACAGATGGTTACAGAATGGAATGGTGCGTTTGTACATACTTCAGAGTATGAAAGAAAACAGCCACAGTTGGAACCAAAACCATTTGTAGCTGACCCACAAGGTTTAGAACAAGCAAGACCTCAAAACTTTCCACCAAGTCAAATTGGTGGGGGGAATATGGTAGCTAGTTTAACTTTACCTGGTGACTTTGCATTTCAAACTGTTAGTAATGGTAGCATGGTTCCTGATGATCCGGGAGTGATTAATGGTAGAAGGCAAGCAGTAGCAAGATTAGGGAGTGTAACAATTAATATAACATAATGACATACGACGAATTAAAAACAAAAATTAGAGATTATACAGAAGTGTCAAGCACAGTTTTGAGTGATACTATTGTTAATGGAATTATAGAGGATGCTGAGTTTAGAATCCTAAGAGACGTAGACTCGGACAATAACAGAAGATATGCAACAGCTTTACTTGCTGTTAATACTAGATTTGTTCAAACTCCAGATAATACTTTAGTTATCCGATCGGCTCAAATCGTAGATTCAGATGGAACAGGAGCCGCAGATAACAGAGATTTCTTACAATGGAGAGACACGAGCTTTATGTCAGAATTTAACCCTAAAGGAGAAACTGGGGTGCCAAAATACTATAGCTGGTGGGACAAAAACCACATTGTATTTGCTCCTACACCCAATGCTACTTATACAATTCAATTAAATTATATCTTGAAAGATGCTGGATTATCTAGTACAAATCCTACTACATACATAAGTTTGAATTTTCCCAACGGACTTTTGTATGCATGCCTAGTAGAAGCTTATGGCTTCCTAAAAGGCCCACAAGACCTCTTGCAATTATATGAACAAAAGTATAAACAAGTGGTTGAAGGATTTGCAATTGAGCAAATGGGAAGAAGAAGACGAGATGAATATCAATCAGGTGTTCCTCGAGTCGGAAAATAAGTTAAGGAGAAAAAACTATGGCAATAACACAAGCAATTTGTAATTCATTTAAGAAACAGCTTTTAGAAGCTGACATGAATTTCAAACAAACTGGTGGTGACAAGTTTAAGATAGCTCTTTACTCTTCAACAGCAACTCTAAACTCTGCAACAACATCGTTCACAACTACAAGTCAAGTTGGAAACAGTGGTCAATACACTTCAGGTGGTGGACTACTAGCTAATTTAGGTACTTCGATTACTGCGGGCGTAGCGAGAGTTGACTTCGCAGACAGGTCTTTTACTGGAGTGACGTTAACAGCTAGAGGTGCTATGATCTACAATACATCTTCTGATACAACTAACGCATCAGTTTGTATTTTAGATTTTGGAGCAGATAAAACAGCTACATCAGGAACGTTCACTATTCAGTTTCCAGCGCCAACTTCAACAGCAGCGATATTAAGAATATCGGGCTAATAGGAGGTAAACTCCTATGGCGAGTAAAATTTATACAGTTACCGTTGCTACCGGTAGTTCATACGGTGGAGGTACAGGTAACGTATATTTCTTAGATGGCGTTCGAAATGCGACTGGACCAGGCACAGTAGATTGGGTTGCAGGTGCAACAATTCGTTTTGATCAAAGTAATGGAACTAATGATAATCATCCATTAGTTTTTTCTACTAACACAAGTACGTCCGGAATAATTTCTGCGAACGTAACTTATTATCTTGACGGATCAAGTAATCAAGCAAACTACACCAACACAACTACTTTTAATAATGGGACTACGCGGTACATTGAAATAACTCCGCAGAGTCAAACAGATTTTTATTATCTATGCTATATTCATGGTATCGGTATGGGTGGTGTCATGAACATGACTCAAGATACTTGGAGTGCATTAGCATGGAACGATGGCCAATGGGGCGATCAAGATAACGTAACTTTAACACCTAATAGTTTTTCTTTACCAATGGAACTTGGAGATGAGTCTTCAACTCCTAGTTCTGGTTGGAGTTCTGCTGAGTGGGGTGATAACTCTTGGGGCAGCACAACCAATTTCTTACAACCAACTGGTTTTGCTTTAACTTCTAATCTTGGAACTTTGGATGCAGTCTTTCCTAGTTCTGGATGGGGTGGTGAATCTTGGAGTGAAGGAACATGGGGTAATGTTGGAACTGGAGATCAGATTGTAACTGGATTTGGTTTAGGAGTTGCACTTGGAAACGTAGGACAAACATCAAGCACAGGTTGGGGAAGATCAACTTGGGGTTCTCAAGTATGGAATGGTTTTGCTGATGTAATCCTTCAAGGTCAATCAATGACCGCAACTGTTGGTGATGAATTAATTAACACTGATATTAACTCTGGTTGGGGTGGTTCTCCATGGGGACACACTGGTTGGGGTGCTTATGGAACTTGTATTTTAACTGGAAATGCTATTTCAGCAAATCTTGCTAGCGTAACAATAGATAACGAAATTAATACTGGTTGGGGATCTGACGGTTGGGGAGTTGAAGGATGGGGAGAATCTATTCAAACAGTTACACTTTCAGGTCAAGCTATGACCATGGCAGAAGGTTCTGGTGGTATAGAATTTGATGGAGATTCTAACTTAACTCTTTCTGGAAACGCATTAACTGCAACTTTAGGTGATGAATCTACAAGTATTAAAGTTGGTCCTATCTTAACTGGTTTCCCTCTTGGAATAAGTTTAACATTTGATGTTGCTGTTATTCCTGCAAGTGGAATACCAATGTCGGCTACTTTAGGAACGGCTATAGGAGATAATATTACAATTGCAGAGGTAAATGCATTCTCTGTTGGATATTGGGGATACAGATCTGCATGGGGTAATTTTGCATGGGGTAATGGACAAACAAATACTCTTGTAATGAGTATGTTAGAAAACTTCTCTGGTGCAGACCCTGAACCAGATGCTTCGGCTACAGGTCAAGCTATGGCAATTGCTTTAGCTGCTGGCGATACCTTTAATATTAGAGGTGATGCAAATATAGCTCCATTAGCGGCAATGGGATGGAGTGATGGAACTTGGGGCGAATCTACTTGGGGAGATGGTTTATATAGACCAGATACTGATGATATTTTCCCATTGACAGCGTCTTTAGGAACAGCTACTTTAGATGCCAATACCATTGTTGATCTAACAGGGGTCACTTTACAAACTGTTCAATTAGGATCAGTTACAGTTACTGGAACAGGTAATGTAATTCTTACTGGAAATAGCTTGACAATAGGACAAGGTACAGGTACAAATGTACTGATTTGGAATGCAGTCGATACAGGTTCAGCGCCAACGACACCTCCAGGATGGCAGGAAGTTCCTACAAATGCTGCTTAAAATTAGTGTTTGACACTATTTAAAATAATTTATAATATACTAAGAATTGGAGATAAAAAATGGCGAACTCTACATCGGCAAACCTAAAACTGACAGTCCAAGCAACTGGGGAAAACTCGGGAACTTGGGGACAAATAACTAATACAAACTTATTAATTCTAGAACAAGCAATTGGTGGATTTCAATCAGTTGCAATTACTTCTGGAGCAACTTTAACTTTTTCTAATGGTGCTTTATCAAATGGTAAAAACGCTGTATTAAAATTAGTTGGAACAATCGGAGGAGCAGTTAACGTAACTATCCCTGATTCAATCGAAAAAACTTTTATAGTTGATAACGCAACTACTGGTGCTTACACAGTAACTTTCAAAACTACTTCAGGATCTGGAGTAACTTGGGCAGCTGCTGACAAAGGCACTAAAATGGTTTATTCAGATGGAACAAATGTTGTTGATACAGCATTTACAGATTTATCATCTGACTTTTCACCACAACTTTCAGCAGACCTAGACGCAAATGGTAAAAATATTACTATTGATAATGCAACAGGTATTATTGATGAAAATGGAAATGAACAAATTAAATTTTCAACAACTGGATCTGCAGTTAACGAGTTTACAGTAGCTAACGCAGCTACAGGTAATGCTCCAGCAGTTTCAGTAACTGGTGGCGACACTAACATTGATTTAAACATTACACCAAAGGGGACGGGTAGAGCGACTTTCAATGGTCAAGGTAAAATTCAAAGTGTTGCTGAAAAAGTTACAACAGAAGCTACAGCTGCTACAGGAACAATCAACTACGATGTTCTTACTCAAGCAGTTTGGAATTTTACATCTGATGCAGGAGCTAACTGGACACTGAATATCAGAGGAGACGGATCAAACTCACTAGACTCAATCATGGATACAGGTGAATCAATAACTGTAGCTCATATTGTTAAACAAGGCTCAACTCCTTATTACAACAGTGCAGTTACTATCGATGGTTCGTCAATAACTCCTGAATGGCAAGGTGGAGCTGCACCAAGTGCAGGTAATGCTAGTTCATTAGATGTTTATTCATACACTATTATTAAAACTGGTTCAGCTACGTTTACAGCGTTAGCTTCTCAAACACAGTTTGCGTAATAAAATAGGAGGAGAAAGATTATGCCAATATTAGCAAGTATCGGAGCAGGATCCGCAAGAGGACTAGGTCTTACATCTGGAGGAGCAACTCTTGATGTAGATTATTTAGTTGTTGCTGGAGGCGGTAGTGGAAATCACTGGCCCGGCGGCGGAGCAGGCGGAGGAGGTTTTCGTACTTCTTACCCAGGCGGTACTAAACTAACTATTAAAAAAGGAGCATCCGTTACTGTAGGTAATGGAGGAACAGGACAAGTAGGCGCTGGAAATAGAGGAGCAGCTTCTACAATCGGAGATTTCGTAGCTGATGGTGGTGGAGGCGGAGGCCCTACTAACGATCCAGCTATTGCAGCATCACTTGCAGGTTCACCTGATTGGGTGGCTGATGGAGGATCAGGTGGTGGAGCAAATCACCAAGGTGATTCGGCTAGTAAACCAAACACAGTAGCTCCGTATTGGGGCTTAGGAAATATGCCAGGACAATTTACACCTGCTGAAGGAAATTATGGATCTGCACCTATGGATTCACCAGGACCAACAAACCACGAAGGTTCAGGTGGCGGTGGAGCAGGTGCTGTTGGAAACAGAGCAACGCACAATGGTCCAGGAGGTCCGGGAGGATCAGGAGCAGCCAATTCAATTACAGGTACATCTGTCACTTACGCCGGAGGCGGCGGAGGTGGAGTTTATTCTACAGGAAGATCTGGAGGATCAGGTGGATCTGGAGGCGGCGGATCAGGCGGCCCAAGAGGATCTGGAGGATCATCAGGATCAAACGGACTCGGCGGAGGCGGAGGCGGAGGTTCTGACCCAACAGGAGCGGGAGGAGCTGGCGGAAACGGAATAGTTTACATCAGAGTGCCTTCTGCAGATGCACCAGCTAGTTTATCAGTAGCACCAGGGTCAAATTCAGTATCAACTTTACCTCCAGGAGATAAGTTGTGTACATTTACAGTATCGGGGACAATAGATTTTTAATGAAATACGCAGCTAAAATAAATACAGGTGGTCTAGTTCTAGACGTAGTTACAATAGGTGATGATGTATCTAATGTATCAACTTATTGCGCTGATACTTTTGGCGGAACATGGGTAGAAGCTTATACTGATGGCACTAGAAAACAAATGCCTTCAATAGGTTATACTTATGACGAAGAAAACCAAGTTTTTATTTTACCTAAACCATATTCTGATTTTGTACTTAACTCTAATTTTGATTGGGAGGCTCCTAATGGGATGCCTGAGCCAATGGGAGATACAGAATTAGCATACCCTAATCCAATTGATCCAGCAAATCCTAACGTTTATACCGATGTTACTTGGAATTCAACGGATGACAAATGGCAAGCAACACAAGATTTAACTACTGGCGACACTGTTCAATGGAATGGCGCTGAGTGGATCGTTGTTTAATCTTTACATACATTAATTTTTTGATATAGTTTCAGCCGAAAGGTTAGAAATGAGAAGTCAAAAATTTTTATTTTATTATTTTCAATCAATAGTCCCACTTCATTTTTGTGATGACATTGTTAAATTTGCTGCATCAAAAAACTCTAAAGAAGGAGATATTTTTGGCACTGATCAAAGTATGGCAAATTTTACTGTATTTAAAAAAAGAAATAAAAAGAAATTACAAAAAACTAGAAATTCTAAAATAACATGGCTAGATGAATTATGGATTCATTTAGAACTAGAAAATATTATAGAACAAGCTAATCAAAGAGCTGATTGGCAATTACAATGGGATCGAAGAGAACCGGCTCAATTTACTGAATATGCATTAAATCAACATTACGATTGGCATAATGATGCATGGATAGAACCTTATAGTAAAGAAGGTCCATTAAGAGGTTCTAATAGAAAATTATCAATGACTCTTAACTTATCTGACTCTAAAGATTATACAGGTGGAGAATTAGAGTTTATGAATATTACGAATAATGGTAAAGTAAAAAAATGGAAATGCACAGAAATATTACCTAAAGGTTCTGTTTGTGTTTTTCCTTCAACAATTTGGCATAGAGTAACACCAGTAACAAAAGGAAAAAGATTAAGTTTGGTAAAATGGGTATCAGGCAATCCCTTACATTAATATGAAAGAATTTAATAAAAAAAATTATGTTATTATTAAATCTGTTATAAGTGAAGAAACAGCAGATGTTGCAAAAGATTATTTTGCTTTAAAAGCACAAATTTTAGATACCTTTAAAAAAAATAACTACATCTCACCTTTTAATAGAGATCATGGATTATTTGGTGATCATCAAGTTAATAAAGGTTTTTGTTCTTATGGAGATCCTTTATCCGATAGTTTGACAACCAAATTAAAACCTGTCTTTGAAAAAGCTACTGGTCTTAAATTAAATGAAAACTACTCATACATGAGGATATATTTAAAAGGTGAAGAATTAACTAGACATAAAGATAGACCTAGCTGCGAGATATCAGGTACACTTTGTATTGATGATAATGATTGGCCTATTTATTTAGAACCCGATAAGAAAAAAGGAAAATATACAAACACAGGATATATCCCTGGGTTTACAGAGGGTAAAGCTGTGCATTTAAAAAAGGGAGATCTAATGATTTATAGAGGGTGTGATTTAGAACATTGGAGAGATCCTAATCCTTTTGATAAACATTTTCAAATTTTTGTTCATTACAATAATACAAAAACAACTGATCAAAAATATGATGATAGACCTCACATGGGTTTACCTAATACTTTTCAAGGAGGAACATGGAAGTAACTCAATTTTTTCCTGAAGTAGTTGGATCTATAAAAATAAAATTAAATCCTCAACAATTTAAAACGGTTAAAACTCTCTCCAAACAGTTGGAGTATCAACCTATGTATCCAGATGCTGCGACGGATAAAAAAGAAAAAAATCCTAATAAAGGAGAAACTAGTAAACTTATAAAATGTTTAGATCATCCTAAGCTACCTAATTTTAGAGAAACACTAAATCAAGGTCTACATCAATTTACCAAAGATACTATGCAGTGGAACACCGGAGCTATGATAGTAAACTCATGGTTTAATAAAATTAAACCCAATCAAGATACTGAAATTATACGTCAAAGAAATTCTATTATTACTATAGTTATGTTTTTTGAATACGAAAAAGGACAACCTTATTTTATTTTTGAAAAAGATGTAAAAGGTTTTGAGCCAAACATTCATACGTATAATGCATTTAATGCACCTAAAGGAGCTTTGATTCCAGAAGCAGGAACTATTTATTTTATTCCAAGCCATCTTGATTTTAAATTTAGTGTAAACAAATCTAAAAAAATACACAATCATATAATGTGTAGTACAATGCCTGTAGGAGTTATGGGAAGTGATACATCAACATTAGCTTTGAATGTAAATAGAGATAAAGACATGTATAAAAAAATAATTAAATAAAGGAGACTTATGGATACAAGAAAATTTGAAGATCAACTTAAATTAGCTCATCAAAAACAAGACGAGTATCTAGCAAAATATGACAACTTACATCTTTTGTTTAAAAGTGAAAAAGGAATGAACGGGCATTTAAAAGAACAAATATCAATTTTAGAGTTTGCAATTTCTGAATTAAATAAATTAAATGAAAGTTATATTAAAGAAATTGGTAAACTAAAACAAAAACTCAGAATTAAAGTTGATAGCGATATTTAAAAATTATTTAGATGAAGTTATGTATGCTACACCTTATCAACAACAAACACAGTTGTGGGACATACAAGGTATAATAAAAAATAAATCTAATCAATCTTTTAAATTTGATTTAAGACCTTTAAATAAAAATTTTTCTAAAGGTGGTTCATTTAAAACCAAAGCAGATAAGATGGTCTTTGAAGACAGTAAAAATTTTATACTTATAGATGTTAAAGAATTACATGACAAACTAAGAAGAACTACTGATAGAGTTATACAGTTAAATGATTTATTAAACGAGTTAGAATGGAACATAATTATAAAAAAATAAAAGTAATTAAAAATTTAGTTAAACCTAAATATTTTAAACCCATAAATGAATACATATTGAGTTCTTACTTTCCTTGGTTTTTAAACAAAGGTATTAATTCCTTTGATGGCAAAAATGAAAAACATTTTCAATTCACTCATACTTTTATACAAAATGGAGGAATAGTAAATACATCTGAAAAACATATGACTGTTATTGAACCCATCCTATCTGCTTTGGATGTAAATGAAGTATTCAGATGTAAATTAAATTTAACAACCAGAACAGCTGAACCAATTACGCATGGATTACATGTAGATGGAGTAGAAGGATCCACATATACAGCAGTGTTTTATTTAAATACTAATAATGGAGCAACAGTATTTGAAAATAATAAAAAATATCAGAGTGTAGCCAATCAAGCTGTTGTATTCGACCCTACCTTAAAACATAGCGGGATTAGTTGTACAGATGAAAAAGTTAGACTTGTCTTAAATATAAATTATAAATAATGAACTTTGATATATTTCCCACAAAAATTTATGTAGGCAACATAGATGCTCAAAAAATTAAAATTAAAGAAAAGAAAATCCTTAACAAATGGAATAATGTAGCTACAAGTCATTCTACAAATAGTTTAGACAACACTCTTGAAAAAGAATCTTTAAATTATTTACTTAAAACAATAACTACTTTATTGGACGAGGTAATACATAAACCTTATCGGATTAATTTAACTAACATATGGAAAAACTATTATAAAAACAAAGATTTTCAAGAAACACATATTCACCCTAAATCAAATTTTTCTTTTATAATTTATGAAAAGATAAAAGAATCACAAACTATATTTTATGCTCCTAATCATTTTCTAATTCAATCTATATTTGATGAACCTAGTTTATACCCACAAACTTTTAAACCTAATTTAACTCAAAATCAGATCATTATATTTCCTAGCTTCTTAGAACATGGCGTAGAACAGCACAATAATTCTATTAGTATTGCAGGTAACTTTTATTTTGACTATATTAAAGGCAGTTGATATACTCCCTAAAACCTTATATAATGCCTAGGTTATGTTACAGAAACTTAATTTCAAACCAGGATTCAACAAACAAGCCACAGATTCAGGAGCAGAGGGCCAATGGGTAGATGGTGATTTTGTTAGATTCAGATATGGATTACCAGAAAAAATAGGTGGTTGGGAACAATTAACTGTGGCCCAAGAAACATTGCCAGGAGCTGCTAGAGCTCAACATGCATTCACTAGTTTTGGTGGTGAACGATACGTAGCCATTGGAACATCTCAAGGATTATTTTTATACTACGATGAAGCCTTTTATGACATCACTCCATTAGATTCTCAAATAACAGGTATAACTTTTGATACCGTTAATGGGTCAGCTGAAGTAATTGTTAATAAAACCAGTCATGGATTAGAAGCAGGTCGATACATAACATTTGATACTATGTCTTCTACACCTGGAGGGTTTAGTTCTTCAACTACTTTTACAGACGGAGCTTTTGAAATAAGGGACGTAACTACCCATACCTTTAAAATTACAACTCCTATAGCCGCTGGTGCAGGAGCTACTTCGGCTACAGGATCTGCGACTATAAAACCTTATGTTATAGTAGGTCCAACATTTCAAACAGCCGGTTATGGTTGGGGTACATATCTTTGGGGCGACTCTACGTGGGGGACATCTCGTACAGTAAGTAATGTGATTCTAGATCCAGGCATCTGGAGCCTTGATAACTTTGGAGAAGTATTAGTTGCAACTATTTTTAACGGAAAAACTTTTACTTGGGACGCAGGTGCAGCTGCACCTAGAGGAAACAGAGCTTCTCAAACCACAACTAATTTTAATACGACGAATAATCCTACAGCTAGCAGATTAACTTTGGTATCTGATAGAGATCGACACTTATTTCATTTTGGAACTGAAACAACTATTGGAGACTCAACTACCCAAGATCCGATGTTTGTAAGATTTTCTAATCAAGAAGATTTAAACACTTATGCGCCATCATCTACCAACACCGCGGGTTCATTTAGATTAGATACTGGTAATAAAATTGTAGCTGCTATTCAAGGTAAAGATTATGTCTTTGTATTAACTGATCAAGCAGCTTATGTAATTCAATTCGTAGGTCCACCATTTACTTTCTCTGTAAGACAGGTAGGTACGAATTGTGGATGTATCAGTTCTAAAGCTGTGTCCTACGCAAACGGAGCTGTATGGTGGATGTCAGCTGAAGGAGGATTTTTTGTATTTGATGGTACAGTAAAATCACTACCGTGTTTAGTTGAAGATTTTGTATTTAGTACAGATGGAGATAACTTAGGAATAAACTATAACGCTTCTGATATTGTTTATTCATCACCTAATGCCTTGTACACAGAAATAAATTGGTTCTATCCTAAATCTGGATCAGAACAAATTGATAGATGTGTAACTTATAATTATTCAGAAAATGTATTTACAACATCATCCCTAGACAGATCTAGTTATCAAGATCAGGGTGTATATTCTGAACCATATGCTACAGATTATGGCTCTACAGAGACGCCTGTTTTTGCTGCTATTAGTGGCTTAACTAATAAATATGGTGCATCTGTTTACTATTGTCATGAGAAAGGTGATGACCAAGTCAACAGTTCTGGCACTACATCGATTAATGCTTTTATTAAATCTGGAGACTGGGATATTACATCTAGAAGAAGTCCGTTAGGACAGATGACAGGTGTGGCAGATTACAGAGGAGACGGAGAGTTCTTTATGTCAGTAAAAAGATTTATACCTGATTTTAAATATTTACGTGGTAATTCTACAGTTACATTGTTTTTAAATGACTATCCAGATAATGCTCCTGTAGGATCTCCACTTGGGCCCTTTACAATAACTAAAACCACTGATAAGATAGATACTCGAGCTAGAGGGCGACTAGTTGCAATTCAAATAGCCAATACCTCAACAGGGGAGTCGTGGAGATACGGAACTTTTAGACTTGATGCACAACCGGATGGAAGAAGATAATGGAACAATACATAGATGAATTTGGTAATTTACAATTTAGAATAGTAGGAAATAATACTCAATTTTATCCAGGTACCACTGTACCAATAGCTACACCTTTTTCAGGTAATCAAAGTGTTTTTCCTTTTAAAGATGTAAAAGAATTACCAAAAACAATAAATTATGGATCTAGTGATGATGGATATCCCTTTAAACCTTTTGACACTGCTCTTCCAAGTGGTATCGTAACATCAACAGCGGCTAAACAATTTGAAGAACCATATAGAATAATAGGTGGTGAAAAAGTTTACATAAGTGATGTAATTGGAACTAAACAAGCAGAAGAAAAAGCTAATTTTTTCCAAGAGCCTAAAGGTATTTTAACACAAGCAAAAGATTTCTTTACTAAAACTGTACCAAACATAGCTTCCAGTGCAATAGATTTTATACCAGGTATGAGATTTATAAAAGGTTTAGATAAATTTGATACTCTTCCATATCAAGATAGAAAATTTATTAAGTCTGCTATGGATATGAAAGGTATTCCAGGCAGTGGAATATACGTAGATCCTAGTTCAGGGCTTTTAAAAGATTTTAGAGGTAAAAATGTTAGAAGTCTTTTTGGTAACTATGCAGAATCTATTGAAAAAGGTTATGCAGATAAAGTAAGTTCTCTTGAGAAATCTAAAAATAGATGGGAAGAAAAGTATGGTAGCTTAGATAATATAAATGAGTATGGTAAAACATGGAATGAAATGAATAAAAGAAATCTAGCTGAATTTACTTTCTTAACTAATATGAAAAATAAATTTGATCAACAAAAAGAAGAACTAAAACAAAAATATAAAAAATTAAAATCTATAAATATTCATGGTGGCGATACACCTGCTTCTCCACCAGGTGGTGGTGACGGTAGATATGGAGTAGGCGCTGATGGTCAGAAATCTTATGATTTTGGACAAGGATTTGGTGTTAGCGCAACAACGGGAGGTCCTGTAAGTAATAGAACTGGTAGAGGAAGACAAGATTACTAATGGCAAAAGTAACAGCATACATACCAGAACCTAAGCCTGAATACGATGCAGAAAATCAAAGACAGGTTTTAGAAGCTTTAAATACTTTGCAACAACAACTTAATTTTTCTTTTCAACAAGATTTAAAAAACGAACAAGAAGCATTTAATTATTTCTTAGCATGAGTATATTTTATAAAAATCAAGGTTTTAAACAAGCTGATACAAGCAAGACTACAGTGCTTACTTGTCCTACCGATGGAACAATTATAGTTAAAAGCATCTATTGTGCGAACAATGATGCATCATCATCTATTGTAGTAAATATGAATTTTGTTGACTCATCCGCTTCTAGCACTGAATACGAATTTTTTCGAGATGATGTGCCCGCTAAGTCGCAAGTGAATGCTTCACCTCAGGGCTTGAATTTAGAAGCAGGAGATGCTATAACTGTACAAGCAGCTACAGGCAGTAGTAAGATACAAGGCCTGATAAGTTATGCGCTTATAAACAGAGAGAATGAAAACGGATAATGTATATAAAATAGATTGCACTACGATAACTACGTGGCGTAATACTAAAACTGGTGAAGTATTTAAAGAAAAGAAAGAAGGAACTGATATAGTTCAAGATGTAACTGTACAAGTTTCTCCGAAAGGCTTAAACATAATGCAGAAAGTAATGAATCAAAAAAATGATAAACCAAAAACCTAAAGGTGGAACTGAATTACAATTCGACTATTTATCAAAATACGTTGATACAAAATTATTAAGTGAGGTACAGATTTGTACATCTGTGCCAGAAAAAATTCCGTTACATCCTACAAAAGTAAATATCCTATGGCAAAAAAATTCTTACGATCAAAGTAATTTATATCCGTGGTTTAAAGATAAATCTAATCATGACAAGTATGACTGGTATGTATTTAATAGTCATTGGACTTATGAAAAATTTAGAAATCATTTTGATATACCCACACATAAATCTGTAGTAAT
>VTLG01000749.1_pt1 | contig 33535 bp, 18 predicted proteins | sample 4694571 | NCBI WGS metagenome assembly VTLG01 (sample SAMN12604809, study PRJNA352737) | marine metagenome | biome: ENVO:00000447; feature: ENVO:00000209|ENVO:00000569|ENVO:01000036; material: ENVO:00002151; isolation source: viral sequences binned using virsorter ...
GATGAAGCACTTCAAAACTTTGACCAATTCTGTGATTACTTCGATGCAGCAGCAAGAACACCAAGACCAACTGAAAACAATCCTGGAGGATCTCCAATACCAGATATTAGCCCTTCAGAAGCCACAGTTAATGTACAAGCCACCCCACAGTGATGAATACATAAAGATAACAGATTACCTTGATAATGTCGAGGAACGTCTGAGAGCTCTTGAAAAAGATTCTCATACCGCCCCTAGGACAAATCATGGAGAAAGACTTACTAAATTAGAAGAGAGGATCAATGGGAGTTCCAGCACAAGTTTATAATGGAGGAGTCGAGTCAGGTGGAAGTTGCCCCTGTGTAACTCCTCCAACACCTATTGATTGTGCTGCTAGTTCAGCACGTACTGTAAGGGTTAATGGGTTTGCCCCTGTGGTTATGCAAGATGCAATGTCTCCTGCGTCAGGTAAGACTTGTAGTAGTGATCCTTCACCTTGCACATCACCTAGAAATGTTATTGCTACATCTACGAAGGTATTCGTACAAGGTAAAGCAGTTGCAAAGATAGGTGATAAGTTAAACGTAGCTACGAACATTTCACTTGTTGGTGCTACACAATCTGCTACTGTTAATTTCGGATAGATTATTATGATACTGGTATTCATCATCGTTGGTTTATTGTTCTTTATCATGGGTTATGGGTTATACCTAACTTTTGGTGAAGGAGGCAAAGAGTTACGAGATCCTATAGATGAACATTCTAAGTTACATGAGTTAGGTATTGCTCATGGACATGGTGGTAATAAAGAAGCATATGCTGTTTCTGGTAAGCTTGACCATAAGCACGATTCGTAGTATACTATTGAAGTAGTTTGCTTATAAGCAATGGCGAGGAATAAGAGTTTAAGTAGTGGAGATACTATAGAGGCAATTCCTAAGAAGACCAGACAAGGAACTGGGAAACATACTAAATACAGTGCCAGCTCTCGTAATGGAGCACGTAAACGCTATCGAGGTCAAGGGAGAAAATAGATGCCTAACACATTTGGATACACAGTCGGGAAACCGAGGAACCTTCAATATCGTTCCGATTGGGATGATGATAAGGACGGTAATATAGATACTGAAGAAAGGGAAAAATATAACCCTGAAGAAGAATCTGAATAACGGCGAAGGCTCCGAATATGGATAATCAAAAGGATAAAGAAAAACAATTCATCTCCGAATGCGATTCTGATTGGTACTTAAGTAAGTCGAAAAAGAGGGACGTGAATAAGATTAAAGATGATCTTATAGATTGGGATGAAGCTATGGACTATACACACTGTTAAATGACTAAAAAAGGTGACGTGTGCTCAAACATCATGAGCCACATTTTTATTGTATCTAACTTTTTAACTGAAACAGAAGCAGACGCTATTTATGATCGGGTACTTGTAAAAGAACCAGAATGGATGGCATTAGGTCCACACGACTATGCTGGTGTAAAGGGTGATAAACTCACTGGGCGTTTTAAATACTATAATGGACTTGATGATGAAATCATCGGGTCTATTTTAGTGCCTAAGCTTAGAACCATGTTCGGACGCAATAGATGGGTTCAGTGCTGGTTCAATACCTTTAGAGAAGGTGACTGTATTACAAAGCATATACACAATGACCCTTCTAAACCCCATCATGCTCGACCAAAATCATTTACCTGTGGAAATCTATTTCTTGGTGGAGATGAAGCAACTGGTACGATCTATGATGGTATAAACTATGAGAATAAAAAGGGTCGTCTTTTAATCTTTAGGGACGATATACCTCATTGGTCAAAACCTTATACTGGAAAGGACGTTCGTATTACTATGGCATGTGATATACATGACCATAAGTTGAACAATAACATGAGAAAGTTGAATTGATGTATCAAATCAATACCCGAAAACCTAAGAGAGTTGAATATGGTCTCATATTTGATGACTTTCTGAAATATCCAGATAAAGTCGCCGAGATGTTGTTCACATTAAACCCTATAGCTCATAAGAAAGGGTGTGAAGCAAGAGAGTTACCATCTTATAATGGTAAACTGTTTAAAGACATGAGACATACCTTATATTCCAATAAGGTTGAAGCAATTTATAAGTTATTGGGTCGTTGGTCGAAACAAAATCCTTTAGGTGATCCAAGTGACGGTAACTTAGGGAAAAGAATCACCACTAATGTGTTTCGTATAAAGGATGATCCCTTTCATACACCCGATACCCATTACTGGTGGCCACATTATGATATGGGATGGACTGCTATTCTTTATTTGAATGAAATTGATGATACTGGTACTAATTTGTATCGTAGTTTAGATAAAGGAGAAGAGGAAGCAAAAGATATTACAGAAGAACATTATGAACCTTGGAGATCTAAAGATAAGTACGAACTTCTGTATACATTTGAACCTAAGTTCAATCGTCTAGTATTTTTTAATGCTAAGGATATATGTCATGGGCAAAACATACATAGTGAAAGCGAACTCTTTCGCACAAACAAATGTAGAATGAATCAGGTGTTCTTTTTTGATGGATATAGTAAAAATTCCCCAATTCATCACTGAAGATGAATGTGATGTGATAATAGAAGAACTTTCATCTCTAGCAGGTGATCGTAAAGCATTTTATGGTGTTGGATTATCATATGGAGAGAATCCACTTGATGTACCTCGTATAAAAGATATATTGTGGAGTAAACTACAATTATTATTTGGTAGAAGATCTTATGTGAACTGTTGGGGTAATATACTCTCATCAGGTATGCAGGTAGAACCACATAAGCATAGAGATAAAACAGATAGAAGGTCTAAGGGAGAAAAATATCCGTATCGCTGTACAAACCTGTTTCTAGGTGGAGATCCTTCAATAGGTACAGTATATGGTAAGGAAAAGCATATTAATAAGAGAGGAGAACTTGTAGTCTTTAGTTCTGAACTGGTTCATAGTGTTCCAGTTATTACATCAAGTGGATATCGTTTTTCATTGATTATGGACTTCATGAGTACGAAAGTTGATGAGGACTGGATTAAACTGAATTAAAGTCGCTAAATAAAGTGATACTCTTATATCGCTTTGAATGGCTTCATTCACTCCGTTTAAAGACATAGCAATTTCATTCACAAGAAATAAGATCACAGATGATATTCTTGTGAAGAAAGATGCAGCTGCGGTAAAGCAAGCAGTAATTAATATATTACTTACAAATAAAGGTGAACGGCTGTTCGATTCAAGTTATGGATCGGATGTGCCGTCTTATTTGTTTAATCCGTTGGATTATGGTACTGCTGCACAGATAGAGAATGCGATTCAAGCAGCATTGAGATATGAACCAAGAATTAGGATAATAGACTTAGGTGTTGAACCTGATTTCGATAGTAATGGATTTGAAGTTCTATTGAGCTTCAATATTATAGGTCGTAACGACTCTATTCCTTATGAAATTGAATTCTTCCTTGAAAGTACACGATAATGCCTTACACACAAATAGCAAACTTAGATTTCGCTGATATCAAGACAGCTCTTAAAGATTATATGAGAGCACAGTCAGATTTTACTGACTATGACTTTGAAGGATCTGCAATTAGTCAGATTCTGGATGTAATGGCGTACAATACCTATTACACTGCATTTAACACCAATATGGTGGTGAATGAGATGTTCTTGGACTCTGCTACACTCAGAGATAATGTAGTTTCACTTGCAAAACAGATTGGATACAAACCGAGGTCTGCTACTGCACCAACTGCACATGTAAATCTAACTGCTACCTATAGTGGAGGTGGTGCAGCACCCGATACACTTGTTTTAAGGGAAGGAACTGGAGTAACTACTAATTTTGATGATGTTTTGTATCAATATGTAACAATTGATGACGAAGAGGTTCCAGTAGTCAATGGAATTGCTACTTGGACTGATTTAAAACTTTATGAAGGCACTTTACTCACTCAGAGTACCGTTGTTAACACTGCAAATCCAAATCAGAAGTTTATTCTTAATAATCAGAACATTGATACCTCTTCTATTCGCATTAAAGTGTATGAACAACGCAATTCTTCAAATTTTGTAACATATAAACCAGTAGAAAACATTCTAAACTTAGATGGTACATCAGAAGTCTTTTTTGTAGAAGAAATTGAAGATGAAAACTACGAAATATTCTTTGGTGATGGAATCTTTGGTAAAAAGTTAGAGAATGGTAACTTTGTAGAGATTAGTTATCTAACTACCACTGGTTCTAGTAGTAATGGTGCAAAATCATTTACTTTCTCTGGTATCATAACTGAGAAAAGTACTGGTAATGCAATTCCATACACAACTACACTAGCAACATCTAAAAAGTCTGAGGGTGGTGCTACTATTGAATCAGTCTCTTCCATTAAGAGCTCTGCATCAAAAGCATATGCTGCACAAGACAGAGCAGTAACAGCTTCTGACTATCAAAGCATTATTAGAAAGATTTATCCTTCTGTATCGGATATTATAACATTTGGTGGAGAAGAAGATAACCCACCTGAGTTTGGTAAGGTTAAAGTTTCTGTTAAACCACAAAATGCTATTGCGTTATCATCTAGTGCTAAGGCAGATATAGCAAAGAAACTTAAAAACTATACAATAGCATCTATTACACCTGTTATTGTTGATCCTTCTATTCTATACATTGAGTTGGATTCTACAATCAGTTATAAGGGATCCTCTACTACATTAACTAAGGCAGAAATACAAACCAAGGCTACGACTGCAGTTGAGGAGTATATAGCACAGTCAACGACTGAGAAGTTTAATGGTAAGTTCCGTCATAGTAAGTTTGCATCTGTTATAGATGGTTCAGATCAATCTATCTCATCCAATATTACGAATGTAACACTCAGGAAGGACTTCTATCCTACACTCAATTCTACTTTCTATTATGAGTTGTGTTATTTGAATGAATTTAAAGATTCATGTGATGCTTCTGTATTAAAGTCAACTGGTTTTATAGTCAGTGAGTATCCTACATTTACAGTGTACTTAGAGGATGATACAAAGGGGAAAATCGACCTATATAGACTGAACTCCCTAACTGGCGAAAAGATATACCTGGTAAAGGGTGTAGGCGATATTAATTATAAGCATGGTGAGATTAAATTATACAATCTAACAATAATTAAAGGTAGTTTCGCAGATAATAAAATCGAACTTAGAGTAGATCCTGCATCAAGGGATGTAAATGCTGTTCGTGAAGTTTATCTTGACGTTGATATCTCCAAATCCAACTTTAATGCTCTTCCAGAATGAATGTTAAGTCGAGAAATATCTCATCACTGATTGAGAGTCAACTTCCACAATTTGTTGTGGAGGAATATCCGTCATTCGTTAAGTTTATTGAGTCCTATTATGCTCAACAAGAACTTAGTGGAGGAGTATTGGATATTATATCCAACTTAACAAAATATCGTGATATTAATTTTTATAGTAAAGATATATTAAAAGAGTCCTCGAAAACCACTGCTATCACTGGGATCTCAGACGTTACTATTTCAGTTGATAACACAAATGGATTTCCTGAAGAAGGACTTGCAAAAATTGGTAATGAAATCTTTTTCTATACTGGTAAGACAAATACAACATTCACAGGTATCTTAAGAGGAGTTAGTGGTAATACTTCCATAGGTGATCTTTACAGCACATCTAAGTTTGTTTCAACTACTGCTGCTATACATCCCAGTGGATCCAAGGTGCAGAACATTAGTAATCTGTTCCTGTATGCCCTTGTACAAAGCTTTGAGTCGGAATACCTTGCTGGTATACCTGAGAAGTACTTGCGTGGTGAGATCGATAAGAGAACCCTTATAAAGAACATCTCTTCTTTCTATAAAGCGAAAGGTACAAAGCGTTCTATTCAATTTATTTTCAATTCTTTGGTAGCATCAGATGAAACTGATGTTTATTATCCAAAAGATATTACAGTTAAGGCATCTGAGTCTGATTGGATTACAGACTATGCTCTTAAGGTTATTGCTATTCAGGGAAACCCAGAAGATCTAGTTGGTAAAGTAATTACACAATCAACTGGAAATTATGCTTCTGCTGTAATTGATTCTGTAGAGAAAGAGACTGTTGTAGATGGTAAGCAAATATGGAAGTTAGTAGTTGCACCATCCAGCGTTAATAATACATTTTCAGTAAGTAATAAGACTAAGCTAACGAAAGCCATTGATAGTACAACACAGTCTGGATCTAAAATTACAGTAGATTCCACATTTGGTTGGCCAAAAGAAGGTTCTATCTATATCGGTGGTGAAGTAATTGAATATTCCAGTAAGACGATTAAGCAATTTACTGTTAAGAGTAGGAAACTTACTTCGACTCATAATTCTGGTTCAACAATCTATGATAACCAAAGGCTTATAGGTAATAATGTAGAAGTCCTTGCCCTGGGAGTCGTTTATAACTTATCACCTAAGCAACTTGTACCATATGGTATAGAGGGTGAAAAAGTTGTAGTAGAAGATAGTGGTTTTGATACCATAGACTCTATCATTAAGAACCAGGCAGGTCAGGTGAGATGGGACATGAGTGACAGTTCTTCAACTGTTACATCAGGAGACCCTAGGACTCAAAGTGAGAATGCCGATACTATTTCAGGTGTACATCAAATTTTTAGTGACGAGAATAATTATTATTTCTGTGTGAGTGGATTCCCTAAGAGAACTACATTCTATAATCAAACAATAGATGCTACCAAAACTCCTGTAGATCAGTCAATATTAAGAACGATACGTAAGAGACCTCTTACTACAACTGAGATCTATTCATCCTCAAGAAAGGATATTGGTATCATGGTTGATGGTACACTTGCTTATGGTGCTAAAGATAAGGGCAGTGTGTTCTCTGGTGGTATCACAAAGATTACTGTAAACACACAAGGTAAAGGGTATAGTAGAGCACCTTTTGTTCTTGTTAATGGTTTACCATACAAAGCAACTGCAAAACTCTCTGGTAGTGTTGTTGAAACAATTGATGTAGTTGATGCTGGATCATATTCATCTGCACCTATTGTTGAAGTAATATCTGGTAGAAATGCAGAATTAACACCTGTTATTACTGGTGGTAAAATTACAAGTTTAGTTATTGCTGATGCTGGTGAGTACTATTCTGCACCTCCTACTATTAGGATTGTGGATAGAGTTGGTAAAGGTAGATTTGCCGAGTTCACTTGTGCTGTATCTGCTGAAGGTAAGATTATATCTACAACACCAGTAAATACTGGTAGTTTCTATACAGCAGAGAATGTTCTAGTACAGATTTTACCAGATGGTTCTGGTGCTACTGCTACTGCATCCATTTATGAATGGATTAAGAACAGATATGAGATAACAACAGACAAGGATACAGAATATGGTTTCTCGCACCTTAATGATCAAGGTTTCTATAATTATGGTGTTCTATCTTATTCACCTAGTCTCCAAACATCCTTAAGTGATACAGGAACCAATCATTCACCTATAATTGGATTTGCATATGATGGTAATCCAATATACGGTCCTTATGGATACACTGATCCAGTAGATTCAACTACTGCTATCATAAGGATGACTAGTGGATACGTTAAAAAGTCTACTAGACCTAATGGACCTGCTATCAGTGAATATGCTTTGGGATCTTTCATACAAGATTACTACTATGCTGATAGAACATCTACACTTGATAGGAATAATGGGCGTTATTGTGTAACACCTGAGTTTCCTGAAGGTACATATGCATACTTTATTACTTTAGATAGTACAGATGTACCAGTATATCCTTATATCATAGGTGAGAACTTCTATTCTCTACCTCTTGCTGCTAACTACGATCAGAATCAGACACAGAATGACTTACCACTAGATGCTCTTCGTATTAGAACTACAGATATACCTAAAAATGGATTGAAGACTAGAGCTGTTACTAAAGATGTTTCTCCTGGTAGCATATCTTCCTTCTCTGTATTCACATCATCAAATAATTTTAAAGTTGGATCTGAATTATTCTTAGATAACAGTGATACCAGTGGATCTAACGCATCTGGTACAGTTGACTCTATTAAAGGTAGGGATGTAATTGAAGTTAGAGCAACAGATGCTAGAAGAGTAGCAAAGGTTCAGATTACAGAGAACTGTTATGTATTCTCAGGAGACACCCTCTCACAACCCAGTAGCGGTGCTTATGGTATTGTGGTTGGCGATGTATTAGATTCTAAGGTTCTCGTCTTACAGGACGTTGTAGGCACGTTTGATGGTACTGGATTATTTGACTCCACTACATTGTCCATCAATGTTGTTTTGAATAGCAATGCTACTTTCACAAAGGGTGCAACTGTTGAATTAACAGATGGTACTAATGTTGCTGCTAAAGGGGAAGTAATAGAATCTACTGATAAGAGAAACTCAGTTAAGTTAAAGGTAGAGTCAGGTGCTTTCAATCAGCAATCAGGTTATTACTTAAGAAGTAACAATCTACTTAACACTATTGGTGCAGAGATACTATCAACTAAGAGTTTGAGTACTGGATTAGTTCCATTTCTAGTTAATACAAATATTGCATTAGTTAAAACTGATGGAGATCATCAATTAGGAGTAGGAGATACTATCTTCATTTCCATAGATCCTAATGATTCAATTACAACAACTACGAAGTATGTACAGTTAGGTGCTATACAAGAAATTGATGTCGAAGTACCTGAGTTTTCCACAAAGTTAAATGATGCTGGTATTGGAAGAATAGATCTTCTTAATAGTGGTGCAGATTATACATCTAACACATATGAGGATATAGCATTAACTGATGGTAACGGTACTGGTGCTAAAGCAACTGTACTTGTGGTTAATGGTGTAGTACAAACTGTAACAATTACTACAAAAGGATCTGGATATGAGAAAGGAGATGTTCTTTCTGTATTAGATGCAGATCTTAATCGTTCTGGTGCTTCCACTAACACAAATAGATTGAGAGTTCGTGTAGATCATATTGGTTTTGCTGCAGGTGAGACTACTATGAATATTGATACTATAGTTGGTCTTGCTAAGAATGATTTACTTAAGATTGGTGATGAAGTAGTTAAGGTAATTAATATAGGTGACACTTCTGTAACTGTCACACGAGCACAAGAAGGTACTTCTGATATCGATCATTTTGATGATGAAGTTGTATCATTGTATGGTGGAGATTATAGGTTCACTGTAGGTAATACAGTTTCATTAACGGGAGTTGATGCATTAGATCCCGTTATCCTTTCATATTCCAATAAAAAATTAATAGTTGAGCATAATCAGAGCTTCTTCAATTCAGGAGATTATACTCCTTATAAGGTAGGTGACCAGTCAACTTTCTTTGATGAATCAAATCCTAAAAAAACTATTAAGATAACTACTGTTTCTGACTACAAGATCGTAACAAAGATTGCAGATTCTGAAAGTGGTCCCTATAGTATTTCTCCTAACATAGGAATTCAGGAATTCTATCAGTATAGATTTGATCTAAGTCATTTTACTAATGACGATTCTGAGTTTATTATATCACCAAGTAAGAATGATAATATCATTGCACCTGAAGTAGTTAATGTTGGTACTCCAGGTACACCTGGTTCATATGCATATGTTAAATTTGGATATGGTCCTAGATTGGGTGCAGTTGATCTAACTGGTACACTCAATGATAGAGTTGCTAGGCAGTATCAGAGATATTATTACAAATCTATTATCAGAACTAGAAGTAATGGAGATAATACTATTCGTATTGGTCCTTCTACTTCTATAGTAGACAGTGATAGCTACATGGAGATAGTTAATGATCCTCTACAAGGTAGACAGGTTATTACTGATGCTCTTACTACTGGTGGTAGTGCTATATCACAGGGAGTTCAGGTATCATTTGTTACAGCAGATAGATTTGTATACGAGATGAATCAGGAGCCAGAATGGTATGGTACTGGTACTATCAAGTATACATCTGAATCACGTTCTGCTGTTGGTGGTATTGATTCTATTAAAGTAGCTAATCTTGGATCTGGATATAAGAAGGTTCCTATTGTTGAGGGTTGTGAGCTACATTCTGCTTATGCTGCAACTGTAACTGCTCATTGGGATTCTGTTAATAAGAATATAACTGATGTAACAGTTAATACAGCAGGTTCTAATTATTCCAAACCAAAGGTAGTTGTATCAAATGGTGATGGTACAGAAGCAAGATTTGAAGTACTTAAAACATCTGATAATAAGATTGCTAGAGTCAATGTAATAAACAAAGGTAAGAACTACACATACAAACCAGATCTTAAAGTTATTGAATCTGATATTAGAGCATATGCTTTAGGTGATAACATTGGTATCACTAAGAATGTTGAAATGGAATTCAATGGTTCTGGTATTTGGAATGATACGTCTACTATTATGAGACATTCATGTAGTGATGTTCTTATTGTTGATTCCACAGATAATTTCTTAAATGGAGAACAAGTTAGGCAAGGTAATTCTATTGGTCGTGTCGTTCCTAATGGATGGAGACCTGGATCTAATCTTCTTAAGGTATCAGTAGAATCTGGAGAGTTTGTTAGTGGTACAAATGTACTAGGTGTAGCAAGTAATGCTACTGGTAAGGTTCTTAAAGTATTAAAAACAGAATTTGCTGTTGATCTAAAATCATACTACGATAATCTAGGAACATTTACTTCAGATAAAGGTAAGGTTGGTGTAAGAACTCATAAGATAGCAGATAATGATTTCTATCAAGACTATTCTTATGTTGTTGAGTCTAACACTATCATTGATGATTGGAGAGATTTAATTAAGAAGTCTGTACACCCTGCTGGATTCAAATTATTTGGTGAATTGAATGTAGAGTCTGCTGGTGCTGTAAAGATTAGTGATAACTCTAAAACATCACAAGTTTCTACTTTAAAGTTGTGGAATGAAGAGACAAACAAAGCAACTATACAAGGTACTAAGAGACATCATCAAACAATAATTAATTTATCTGAAAATATCAATGTTCTTGATGGTACTGGATCTGTAACAGAGCAAGCTGCTGATACATCTGGATTGATTGCTAGAGATATTAAGTTAACACCAGCATTTGATGGTGACTTTGATTCTAATGGTAATATTGCTGGTACTAGAGAGTTTACTATTATTGATAAATCTACAAATGCACCTATAACTCCATACAATGCTATGGCGTTGACCATAACACTAGATGCTATATTACAGGAACCAGAAGTTGCATATACTGTTGATGGTAATAAAATAACATTTGCTTCTGCACCTTTAGGTCAGAGAATAGAGGGCAACAATACCATAGAAGCCACTAAGTTCTTAGGAAGATTGTTCCAGTTTAAGGATCCGTCTCAAAATGCGACTTATTTGAAAAAGATAAGACAGATCTTCCAAAGAGAAGGAACATGGATTGACGCTGCTAACCAAATACGTTTTAACCGTAAATTTATCCAAGAAGAAGCGGTAGGATATGGTAAGACTAAGTATCCTAATTTAACTTGGAATGTTAAAGAGTCTAAGTGTGTTAGAGATGTCGGATTGATTGCTGATGCTTATGAGCATGATCTTAGATTTGGTGGTAATAGTGCTTCATGGAAAGCTGCTACAGATTATTTCACTGGTACTACTGTAGAACAGTCTGCTATAGAAATATATGAATACACTATGAATCTATGTGTTGCTGCAGCAAGAAACTGGGATATCTCATTAAAGAACTGCGTTGTAACACAAGGTGTTGATGTTATTGATGTACCATCAACATTAGGAATATGCATTGGTATGCAGGTATCAACTGGTGGTCAATTTAATCCTGGTACTACTGTTACTGAAATTATAAGTCCTACTAGAATTAGGGTTTCCAGAGACGGTAATCTTTCATATGCTGCACAGACAATTACTACACTTGTTACTACTACTGGTCAGACTAATTATGGTCCTACAGTTGTTACAAATAGTGGTACTTTGAATGTTGCACCTTCTGCTACAACTACAATATATTCATCTATTAATCAAATTGATGAGGTTACATTCTCATTCAGTAGAATTAATACTGGTAAGTTTATGGATGCTGCTAAGTTAATTCAGAAGAATAAGAATTATATTGTTGAAGAAGTTCTTGGATGGACAAAGGCATCATATCCATCACTTATGATTCCAAATGAAGATAAGTGTAAGAGAGATACTGGATATTTGGTAGATGCTGTTGTTTATCATTTAAGATATGGTGGTAACTCTAACATTGTAGATTTCGCAGAAAGATATTACAATGGATTTAAACTTGCTCACATTGTAGATCAAAAAGATGAAAGTATAGCAGCATATAATAGAGCAAAAGAGATTATGATTGTTGCTATGAGAAATTCTCTTACTGCTGGTACATATACATCTATTGCACCATATACAGATGCTATTCTTCCAGATCCTGTAACTGCTTATGGTGCATGTGCTGATGTAGAACAAACATTGAATACTTACAATGATATTGTTGCGAATATTCTCACTAAGGGACCATACACAATAGAAAAGACTTCTGATAATAATCAGAGGACTGGTAACTGGTCTTCAACACCTACCTATACAAATATTAATATACTTGCTAAGGAAGATATCTTCACAGAATGTTCTGATGTTGTTTCTGCGTTGAATTCCTTATATTTGAATGTTAAAACAATATTGAATTCTGGAACTGTGGAAAAATCATTACCAGATTACTTCAACGATGATAATAAAGAGTTTGAATTATACTATACTGATAACACACCTGTTAAAACATCTGTTGGTCATAACTTATTTGTTGGTGTTAATGGTATATTCCAAAATGCTAAGTATGACGATACTTTCCCAAGAAATAATTCATATTTTATAAAGAGATCTGCTGGTGCTACTGATCCTGATACTATCATATTCTCAGAAGCACCTAAGTGGAAACAAAATCTAAACACTTTGACTGTACAAGAACCTCTTGCTGTAGAGAAGTTCTTTGCACATAATGTTAGTGGTTATAGAAGACTCATTGTAGATGAAAATAATTTCAATGGCTCTGTTCTAGGTCCATTTACAATGAGAGATGAAGAAACAAGAGATGTTGTTGTAGTAGATGATGATAGATTCTTATTTGTTTATGTTGATGGTATACTACAACAGAGATCTCGTTCATACACTGTTAATGAGTCTAGTGTAACATTCTCTCAAGCACTCACTAAAGGACAATCTGTTGATATGGTTCTTTTGACTGGTATTTCTGAGAATCAAATACTCAATGCTTATAATATAGAATCTGAGTTGTTTATGAATGAGATAACAGTCAATGTTACTGGATTAGATTCCGCTTATTCTACATTCTCTGATGCTAAGGATGGACAGATAATATGGCAGTTCACTGATAACACATATCCTACTCCCGATGAATATCATACTGTTGGTATGGTTAGGGGTCATGGTTTGGTGTCAGGTGGATGGGAATTTGTTATGAGTGCTCAGAACCCTACTATAGATTTTAGCAAACCTTTAAGAATTGCTGCTAATACTGACTTTATAAATGCTCCTTATATTGAAGTTGATCTTTCAACTGCTACTAATACTGTAACATATGCTACAGAAGATGGTAAGAGAGTTATGAAGAAGGACACTTCTGGTTGGTTGTATGATACTGTCCGTCCAGCAATGACCAATTTAGAACCTGGTGATAAGATCTTAATTGATGGAGAGAAAGAATACAGGACTGTTAAAAAGGTTCCTAGTAGAATTAATCCATTGAACTTTGTTCCTGATACTCAAGCATCTAGTGACAGTGTTGGAACTGTCACAGTTAGCAATTATAATGGTTTATCGAGAGGTGAAGGATTAGATGTGAAGGCAGTTCTGGATGGAGGAGTAGTTACTTCTCTAACTTGGAATAAGAGAGATCTTAGTAAGAACCCTGATGCATATCAATATGATACACCACCACAACTTACATTTGAAACATCTGATAATGCAGGTGGTGGTGCAAAAGCACATGTTGTTGTAGATGGTGGTGAAGTCATTGATGTTATTCTTGATGCAGGTGGTAGTGGATATACTTCTGTACCAGTTGTTAATATCTCTCGTAATTACAAAGTGATTAAAAATCATAGAACATTTGATACTAAGTATATCAAACACCTACAGCAGACAATTACAGGTACGAATGCTTTAACTACATTCTCATCTGTTGGTGAAGCAACACAGTTAGCGTATGAGTTTACTCATAGTGTTGCTGCTGTTTCATCTCAAAATAATGTATTGGAAGTAACTCAGCAGTTACTTAGAAATGTATCTGCACCAACTATCACACAGGAGATTCTTCTTCAACCGAAGGAAAGCACTGTTAGCAATAATATTGTTTCTATATTAGCAACTCCTGGTAATACAGTTAAGCAAATACTTACAAAAGCAGCTGCAACTTCTAGTAGAGAAGTCGCTATTACACAGAATTCTATAGCACCTGCTATGACTATAGCAAGTAGTGTAGATGTTAAGAAGGCAGATCTTCTTGACGTTGATTTATCGTGGGGTGATGCATATGTAATGGTTCCATCTACTACAGCGTTTGATGCTACTGGTAATTTGCAAGTTGGAGAATACTACATAAATTATTCGTCTAAATTATCTGATCGTTTTGTGATTAAATATAATGGTGCGGTGTTAGATAATCTTTTGACTATTAATACTACTGGTACTGGTTATCCTAACTCAGGAACCGCTACATGTACAGGTGGTGACGGAACAGGTTTCCAAGTAAGTTACACAGCAGTAGGCGGTGCTCTAACAGCAGTCACAGTCTATACTGGTGGATTAGATTATAACTCAGGTAACGTGGTCACAGTTACAGGTGGTACTGTTAATGCTACCCTTAACATAGGTGATGTTATCACAAACAGCACGTCCGAAAGAGGTGTTGCTTCAGTTGCTCCAGCAACAATCTCCGCAGGAACGCTAGTTAGACAAGTATAAATATAAATAACTCGGATATCCTGTAGTACAAAACTACCCAATTTTCAATTATGTCGGCAATCATATCAGAAAAGTTTCGCATTTTTAATGCTCAACAGTTTCTAGAATCACTCACTGAAGGTGCTAATGACACCAGTGCAGATCGATCTCGTATGTACTTCTTCGTTGGTCGTTCAGATCAATGGGACTCGTATTTAGAGATCTATAATCCCAATGCTACTGCATTTAATGTGGGAGATGAAGTGTATGACGCTGGTGCTTCGGGTGCTACGGCATATGGATCTACGACATGGAAGGCAACTGTGCGTAAGGTCAATCCTGGTTCACTATTAGTTCATAGTCCAAGCCCTGCTGCTGGTACTCCGACTGCTGGTAATGTAATTAAAGGATATGCTAGTGCTGCCGACACTGGTGCTGAGGCTGTAGGTGGTGTGTATCGTATTGCCGATGAAACGAATGCACCAGCTCCACTGGACAACCAGACAGAGAAGTTCAAAATCTATGAAGAACTGATTGCTGCGAAAAGGGTAGAGTCGTCTAATGTTGTTTCTGTAGTTACTCGTTATAACTGGAACACAGTTACCAACCCTAAGTTCGACATGTACAAGCCTGACTACAGTGCTGCACCTGCTTCAGGTGGTACTGCTAAGTCTGCTGCTACAGGAGCAAGTACACTTAGTGCTGCTAAGTTCTATGTAATGAACAGCAACTATGAAGTATTCAAGTGTCTTTATAATAAAGAAGACGTAACTCCTGGTGGTGCTAATGCTGCTGATATGCCTACCACAGCAAATAACTATGTTACTGGAGTATACACAGGTCCTAACGATGGATATCGTTGGAAGTATCTCTATACAATGACTACACAACAGGTCATGGATTTCCTATCCAGTGACTTTATGCCTATCGGTACATATGCTGGTACTGCTGCTGTAGATGGTGCTATTGATACAGTACTTATTTCAAGTGCTGGTAGTGCTCTACCTGCTAACAAGACAGGTGCTTCTTCACTTTATGCTCCTATTCTGGGAGATGGAACAGGCGGTATAGTTAAGATTGAGACAGATGGTACTGGTGCAATCACTTCTTCCATTATTCAAGCTGCTGGTACAGGATATACCTATGGTACAGTTGCATTGGTAACTGGTACAGGTACTGGTGCTGGTGGAGATGCTTATGGTTTATTCTCTGATAGTACATTAGGTACATCTGAGACTATTTCTGCTTCTGCTCGTGGATCTCTTGAAGTTATCATTCCCCCTGCTGGTGGACATGGTGCTGATTTAGCACAAGAGCTTAATGGTAAGCGTGTTATGGTCAACGTCCGTTTGACCTATGCAGAAGGATCTGGAGACTTCCCAGTTGATAATGACTTCCGTAGAATCGGACTTATTAAGGATCCACTTCAGTATGGATCATCAAACTTTGCTACTGCAAACACACTTTCTGGTGTCTATGCTGTAAGAGTTACTGGAACTGGTCTTACTAGCTCCTCTTTCGGAAAAGATAATATAATTTCACAGACTGTAACTGGTGGAACTGCTAAAGGAACCGTTGTTTCATGGAAACTAGACGATTCAAGCACCACAACTGGTGTTCTTAAGTACTTCCAGTCACCAACAGCACATACAGATTCAGGTATTGTAAGAGCATTTGCTTCTGATGCATCTAACGCTATTACTGATGCTGGTACATCTGTATCTGTTAATGTTAATACATCGTACTCTTCAACTCTTGAAGGTGTAACATTTGCAAGCGGTTTGGCGACACCTGAGATCAAATCTAACTCTGGAGAACTCGTATACATAGAGAACAGGAGACTTATTACTAGAGCTGCTGACCAAATTGAGGACATCAAGCTAGTAATCGAATTCTAATTTTCCCATGATAGATTTGGTTTACGATGCCACAAAAGACGAACCTAAACGTATCACCATATTATGACGACTATGATGCGTCAAAGAATTTTTATCGAATTCTTTTTCGCCCTGGATACTCGATACAAGCCAGAGAGCTAACACAGTTACAATCTATTCTCCAGAATCAGATTGAATCTATAGGACGTAATAAATTCAAACAGGGTGATTTGGTCATTCCTGGTGAAGTTGGACTGAACAATAGATTAGACTATGTTAAACTATCATCTGTTACAGAAGTTGCTGTAACGGAGGGAGATAATGTTGTCTTCAAAAAATATGATATAGCATTACTTAAAGGTCAGGTTTTAAAAGGCATCACATCTGGCGTTACTGGTACTGTTGTTGCAACTCGTTATGCTACTACTACATCATCTGATACTGTTTATGTAAACTATACAAGCAGTGGAAATGCAAGCAATGAAGCAACATTTCGTCAAGGGGAAACATTAGAGGTTGTAGACGGTGTTAACACACCCTTATTGGTCGTTGGAACGGACGGTAGCGTACTTCCAACTACTGTTACGTTAAAAGACCCAGATACTGCTGTAGAGACCTCTTATAACAGTCCAGCAATGGGATTTGCTTCTGCTGTACAAGTAGAAGAAGGTATTTACTTTATTAATGGACAATTTGTAAGGAATAACTCTGAACTTCTTATTCTAGAACCATTCATTGATATTCCATCTGCTAAAGTAGGATTTAAGATCACAGAGTCTTTAGTCACACCTGAAGAAGACTCAACACTCTATGATCAAGCAAGAGGATTTGCAAACTTCTCAGCACCTGGTGCTCATAGACTATCTGTAACATTAGGATTGATCAAATATGATCTTGATGCTTCTACAGATAGTAATTTTATTCAGCTTCTTACTGTTAAGAAAGGTTCTGTACAAAGAAAAGTTAAGGCAGCAGATTATAACATAATTGAAGAGACACTAGCAAGAAGAACATTTGATGAGTCTGGTGATTATGTTGTAGAAGATTTTTCTACTGATGTAAGGGAGTATTATCAGAAGGCTGGTAATAAAGGGATATATGCTAAGAATGTATCTACTGGTTTAGTTAATGGAATATCAGAGGTTGATGCAACTCAGAAGATGGTTGCTACTCTTGGACCAGGTAAAGCATATGTTAAGGGATATGAGATTGTTAATAAGGAGAGTAGTTACGTAACTATTAACAAATCTAGAGAAACATTAGCAAGAGATAATATTACTCTCAAGCATACTGGATTGAGTAGTTTCTATCTAACTAACACATATAATTCTATTCCTCTAAATGCATTTGGTGCAGATTTATCATCTTACCCAACACTTTATCTCAATGGTGTGTTTGGTGATGGATCATTAGGTCAGAATAACACAGAACCTACTACTGATGGTCTTGGAGCAAATGGTGAGATTGATTCTCATAAACAGACACGCTCTAGAAGAACTGAGGTATTCACTTCAGACCATGCAATCAAGACAATTATTATTAGTGTTGTAGACCAAACATCTGGTTATACATTTGCTAATGTTGTTAATTCTGATTGGGAATCTAAACTTGGTACTCTTGCTGTTAGAACTTCCAGTCAAACAAATGATGCAGAAGAATTAACTGTTCTATCATACTCTAAGTTTGATGGTTCATCCGCTAGTTTCCCCACATCTTTCTTAGGAACTGAGCAATGTATTGAATTAACTATTGCTGGAAGAAGAGATGTTATTGATGCAATTAAAGAATATGATGATAATGATTCCACTGGACTCAATAATGTAAAGAAACTTACTAGATTATTCAGAGCAGATGGTAGTACTAGTGCAAAGATCAATGCAGAAAATAATACTAGTGGTGCAGTATGGGCTAAAGTAGTTTCTTATACTGATAGTATAATTCCTACAATTGGTCTTGCTAAACCAAAGAATTTCTCATTACAAGAAAGAGGAATTGGATTTAATGAAGATGCAGATACTATTCTTTCAAAAGGTAGAATAGGAGCAACATCTTCTTACAACACAACATTTAAGTTATCATACTTTAATCCAACTTTCTTAACTCAGATTAAGCTTGATAGTACTATACCAGATGGTTCATTTGAATCTGGTAGGTATATCACTGGATCTAAGAGTAAAGCATATGCAGTAATTGAAGGATCTGCAGATGGAAGACTATCTAGTGGTGATAGAATTTTTGTTAAAGTTCTTTCTGGAACTTTCCAAGAAGGTGAAACTATCTTTGATGAAGATGGTAAAGCATTAAGAATTGCTAGAGAGAATACTATATCACACTTTGTTGTTGATAAAAGGGGTGCTGGATATAGTGGTGGAATAACTACAGTTAATGTTGGTGGTATTACATACGATCCAGCAGTTATAACTCCAGCTTTAGATGGTGCAGCAGTATATAAAATTACTATCGCAGATAGAAATGCTGTTCAATCCACTTTTGCACAACCTCCAATTGTAACAATTGCTACAACTGCTTCTCCATCTAATGTTGCAGAGGCACATGCAGTTCTGTTTAAGAATGTTATTCAAACATTCACACCACAGAATGTTAAGTCTATGTGGGCTAGATTTGGTGTAGCACCTGTAGGAGGACAACCACCTAACTTGTTTACCTCTGATATTGAATTATCAAGGGAATCATATGTAACAAGTACAAATGTTACAGACTTTACATTTAGTGGTAATGTAGGTAAAGGTTATATTGAGTGTACTGGATTTGGTGGAGATGCTTCTAAGGTATTAGTACAAGGTGATTTAATTCAGTTCTCTGATACAAATAACAATCTTATTAAAGCAATTGTTCAGCAGGCTACAAAACCAGAAGGAACTAAGAAATCAAGGATTTATCTTGACTCTTTATTACCTGCTGATGTAAGTAGTACATCTGTACTAAGAGTAAGACCAAAGATTGAAAATGCTTCTAAGTCTTCATTGATATTCCCAACAGGATCTAAGCAAATTGCTTCTCTTGTTAAAGGAACAGATGATACTGCAATTAAATTCCATTCTAGAAGAGATTTTATACTTGATACCTCAACATCTGGTGGTAAGTTAACATTTAAAGCAAACCTAGAATATGGAACTCAAAAGTTTGTACCTTTTACAGAAAATAATTTTGTTATAACAGTTCACGATAAAGGTAATGCTACCAAGTGTGATACTGGTGATATTATTTACATACCTGCAGATACTGTTAAAGTTATTAGTTCTGTTGATGCTTCTACAGGTTTGACTGCTGGTAGTGTTAGTGTTACATTACCTGATAATTATTTTGGTTCTTTAAGTGGTGGTACTGAGTATCCTAAACTTAAGTTATCTGCTACTCTAGAGTTAACTAAAGCAAGACCAAGATTAAAAACTATTATTAGGGATAAGAGAATTGTTATCAATCCTAATAAAGATAATGTTATTCCTTTGAGGGGTCAAGATCAACAGTCATCTGAAATTAAGACACTTTCTTATTCTGATGTATTGAAGGTTAATTACATCTATGAAGGATCTACTACTGCACCACCAACAATTGATAGTGCTGGTAATTTAATCAGTGGTACTGATGTAACAAATAGGTTTACATTTGATAATGGTCAACGTGATACTCTTTATGATATATCTCGTATTGTTATTAAACCTGGTTTTGATCTACCTACTGGTCAGATTCTAGTATCATTTGATTACTTTGATCATTCCCAAGGTGATTTCTGTACTGTAGATTCTTATCTACATGAAGCTGGTGTTGCTTCTACAGAGATTCCATCATTCAACTCTTCTGTGTTTGGTATAACCAACCTCAGAGATGTTATTGACTTTAGACCAAAGGTTGATAACAATGCAACGATAACAGGATTTAATAACCAGTCTATTTTTAAGAATTCAGCATTCAATGATTTTGATGGAGATGGTGGTGTTGTATCAAGTTGTCCAGCATCTGATATTAACTTAGGATATACTATTTCATTCTATCAGAACCAATACTTAGATAGAATTGATGGTATCTTCTTGACCAAGAAGGGTGAATTTATAGTTAAGGAAGGTAATTCTTCACTAAACCCATCAAGACCTGAAGCAGTTGATGATGCTATTGCATTATCTTATCTTTACATACCTGCTTATACAACAGATGCATCTGATGTAAGGGTTGTACCTGTTGATAATAAGCGTTACACGATGCGTGATATCGGCAAGCTAGAGAAACGTGTTGAGAGGTTAGAATACTATACACTACTTAGTGTCCTTGAACAGCAAGCATTAAATATGCAGATTAAGGATGAAGTAGGACTAGAAAGATTTAAGAGTGGATTTGTTGTAGACAACTTTGAAACACATAAGATCGGTCACCTTAAATCTATTGATTATAATTGTTCTATCGATACAAAACAATCTGTATTGAGAGCACAATCTAAAGAAGATTCATTTAGGTTGGAAGAAGTTAATACAAAAGAAGATGAGAGAGTAGTTTCTGGTTATAAGAAGTCTGGTGATCTCATAACTCTTCCATACAATGAATTGACTTTGATTGATAATCCATTTGCAACAAAGACTATCAATCCAAACCCATTTGTTGTTATTCAGTATGTTGGTGATGCATCCCTTGATGCACCAGTAGATACATGGTATGAAAATACAGACGCACCTTTAGTAGCAGATAATAATACTTCATTGTATACTATTTTCCTTGCTAAGGATAATGTACGTGAAGCATATTCTAGTTTGTATAATTCATATTCAGTTAACTGGATAGGATCAAATCAAAACTTCTTTAATATCGGACCTCTTTCTGATATTAATTCCGATCAAGTAGCATCTACTGTTACAATTGCTAATATAGGAAGTTCTTCTAATATCAGTCCACAAAATAATGAGACTGGTAAAGGTCTTCAGACTAAGGTAGTTGGTGAAACATCTGTTGCTACATCATTACAACAATTTGCTAAGTCAAGAGCAGTTAAATTTACTGTTCGTAGGATGAAACCTAATACTACAATCTATCCATTTATGGAAGGTAGAGATATTAGTAGGTGGACTAATCCTGATCTTAGATTTACAGGACAACCTGCTAACTCATTATCCACATTTGGTTCATCTATTGTTACTGATGCTAGTGGTAATGCAAGCGGTATTATTATTATTCCAAATGGCTATGCTCCAACACAAGGAAGTACTTGGAACCACTATCTCTATAACACAAGTTATGATACCAGTTCTGAGCAACTACAATTCACAACTGGTGAAAAAACAATTAGATTTACTTCAAGTTCTACAGATAGTAATAAAGACAATGTAGAAACATATACAGAAGTTAAGTATTATCCTACAGGAATTCTTCCTTCTAATCCTTCAAGTATTGTTTCAACATTACCTGCATATCTTAAGTCTAATGAAGGTAAGCAAATAGTATCCAACCAGAACGAGAAGAGACCTAATCCTCTTGCTCAGACATTTAAGGTCGAAAATCTTGAAGGTGGATGCTTTGTTACTGGATTAACTCTATTCTTTAACAAGAAAGCATCTGCTATACCTGTAAGAACATATCTAACAAATACTGTTAGTGGTAAACCAGGTAATTATGTTATTCCTGGTACAGAGAAGACTATCTCACCAGAGACATTCCTTAAAATATATGTGTCTCAAGAGACTACTATTGAGATTGGGGAAATAGCATCTGGTATACAGTCTGGTGCATCAGGTCCAGTACAAAAAGTATTTGATAAGACTGGTATAGAAGTGTTACCTGGAAATGCTAATAGAATACCTCTTTCTGCTGATCAGGTATACACATTAGTTCTCTCTAATAACAATGGAGTATCATTTACCCCATCAGAGACAATTAATCTTCCTTCTATAATTCTTGCTAATGCTACAAACAATACTAACATCAGTGTTACTATTGCTAAGGATTCTGGTAGAGTTATTGATCTAAAAGTTATTGGTGCTGGTACTGGATATGATACAGCATCTATGACTATCGAGAGTCCACAATTACCAGGTGGTACAACTGCTACTGGATCTCTAGGTATATCTGGTGGTAAGTTATTTAACTCAGAAGTTTCTATATCTGGTTCTGGATATACAAGTGCTCCTTCTATTGTTATTTCTGGTACAGGAACTAGTAATTCTGGTGGTGCTGTACAAGCAATCGTCTCAACTGATACACCAGGTGTTAGAATGGGTGTAGCAACTAACTTAACAACTGATGTTGCTGGTAGTGTTGGTACATACTTTGCATTCGATCATCCTGTTTATCTACAGAATGATAGTGAGTATGCATTTGTTGTTGAAACAGATTCAACTGAATATGAAGTCTGGGCATCTGAAGTTGGTGCAGCAGCAGGTTCTGGTACTGTAACAGCTCAACCTGGTTTAGGATCTGTTTATAGGTCTCAGAACGTAGATGAATGGAGTGAAGATCTTAGAGAAGATATTAAGTTTGAACTTAAGAGAGCAGAATTTAATGTTTCTAGATCTGGAAGTGTGATGTTAACTAATGAAAACATTGGTTATGAAACAATGTATTCTAATTCAGTTCGTACAAGTGCTGAGTCTAGTAGTAGTTCTACATTGAAGAGATTTAGAGGAAATAACAATTACATTGAGATTACACATAGAGATCATGGATTTGAAGATGGTGGTAAATCATATGTCTTCTTTAAAGGATTGGAAGCTACTGGTGGTATAAGTGCTGCTAATTTGAACACAACTTTATTTGAAGTTGTTAATAGTGGTGTAGATACTTTCAATATTGTTTCTACTTCTCAAGCAAGTTCCAATATCATTGATGGTGGTTCTAATGGAATGATTGCTATTAATAAGAAGTTTGAAAAATTATATGCTGATATCGGATATCTTTCATTCCCACAGACAAAAATTGATTCTTCTGTTAAAACAACTAATATTATCCCAGTAGATAATGGTCCTGTTAACTATGCTTCTTATTCTCAATCTGATTACGAGAAGACATTTATAGGTCAGGAACATTACTTCATCAATCAAAAGATCATCGCATCTAGAATTAATGAATTGAAAAATGATATTTCACAATCTTTAGTCTATAAGTTAGATCTATCATCTACTGTGTCTCACTTGAGTCCAGCAATTGATCTAAGAACTAGTACTGTAAAGACTATTTCAAATAGAATTGAGAATCCTACTGGATTTGAATCAAGATATGGAAGACAGAATCAGATTCTAGATCTTTATAAGGTCTATACATTCCTCATTGAAGGAAACCTAGACAATTCTTCTAATAGAATTGAGATTACTGTGGGTCAAAATGTTGATACCACAACAAATACTACTACATCAGAAGTTGCTGGATTACAAGGTGGTAGTGGAGTTGTTTTAAATTACGATACAACTAACCATGCTCTTACAGTTAAACTTAAGAATACTGGACAGTTTAAAGCTGGAGAGGTGTTAACATTCCAATCTCAGTCTACTGGTTCTGGTAATTTGGTTGGTAAAACTGTTACAATTAGTTCCAATGGTGCTACTGAAGAAGTACCAAGTTTCCAATTGGGTAGTATAATAACTGGATATAATGTTAACGAAGAATCAGCAGTAGATAATGATGAATTGTATTCCGAAAAGATCAGTGGAACTATAATTGATTGGGATAATAATAGTAGAGAATTAGTTGTATTTAATAATAAGCAACCTATCAATGATGACTTTACTTCAGCAGTAACTGGAGGAAGTGCATTTAATAGAAGTGCAGATATTACAACTCAAACAGCAGATATCTTTAGATCAGGTGATTACTTACAATTTACTGGTCAACCAACAGGCACAGATAATTGGTGGGAGATCAATAAGATGTCTTATCAAACAGGTGTTGGTTATGTATCAGAAGATTCTTCTAAGAATACATCTGGTATTGCTAAGTACGTTACTAAAGAAATCTCTATAGAGAATCCTGGTACATCTATTGATGTTAAGGTCACTGCTAACATCAGAAATACTAGTGATATCAAGGTTCTTTATAAGTTCAAGGAAGAGTCTAGTGAGATTAACTTTGATGATCTTGAGTGGCAATTCTTTAATGTAGATGGTAAGTCTGATATAGATATCACCGCTACTGCAGAGAATGAAATATCTGGTCTATTCGAGAAGCAAGGTTCATATCAAGAGATTCCATTTAGTGTTAATAACCTACCTGAGTTTACTTCGTTTGCGGTTAAAGTTGTTATGAATTCAGACAATCCAGCATACGTACCAAAATTACAAGATTTAAGAGCAGTAGCGTCATTCTAATGAATATACAAGTTGAAGGTGAGGATGGTCTTTATAGAGATTCATCCACAGGTGCTATCATCAATAGTGATAGAAAGGCATTTGAAGCAGTGAGAGCTGCACGTAAATTATCTGATAGGAGAGATAGAGAAATAATTGAACTAAGAGCAGAGATAGAGGTGCTAAAATCTATGATTCATGCTAATATGTAATTAGAATAACTTTATTATGAAACTGATTGGTTTGAGGTTGTGTGAACACGACTCTAATGTATCATATTATGATGGTAAGACTGTAAGATACTTTAAGTCTGAAAGAATCTATGATGTAAAGCATCATGGATATAGTAACTTACATTCTTGGAAGAAAGATTTTAAAGATATATTTGGTGATGATCCAGAGGAAGCAGATGAGATAGCAATAGTTATTGATCCTTGGGTTCATGATCTACCAGTTGATAACGAGGAGTTTTTCCCTGCTATCAAATATCCTACTGTATCAGATAATTGTTATAGGGTAAATCATCATTATGCACATGCTCTTAGCACATTTGAAAAGAATTGTTTGCATATAGTTATAGATGGGTTTGGTGATGAGAATAATAGTTGGTCTGTCTTTAGAAATGGAGAAGTAGTTGATAGAGGTTACTGTGATGAACATGGATCTATTGGTTGTGAGATGATCAGAGTTGGTAAGCTTCTTAGTATTAAAGCAGGTTGTGACTTAGATGTTGCTGGTAAATTGATGGGATTACAATCTTATGGTACTTACATGAATGAGTATGCTAGGATTTTACCAAAGACTATGCATAATATTAGAAGAATATTTGAAGATAGTAGATATAAAGCATTTGAGAGAGATATGTTTGGTACTCTTGGTATATCCAAATTAAACTGGATAAGGACTGTACACGAACATATTGGTGAAGTATTAGTTGATTTCTTTAGAGAGTATGCATACCATGATAATGATGTTATTACATACACTGGTGGTGTAGCTCAGAATGTTATATGGAATACAAAATTAAAAAATGTATTTAAAAACTTAGTCATACCAGCACATTGTGCTGATGAAGGATTATCATTGGGTGCTTTAGAATTTTTAAGAAGAAAGAATAATATAGATCCTTTTGTGGTTGAGTACCATCAACAAGATATTGCTGCAGAGAAACCAGCTTCTGATATGACAATTGCTAAAGTGGCACATGCATTAAAGGAAGGTAAGATAGTTGGATGGTATCAAGGATATGGAGAGATCGGACCTAGAGCATTGGGTAACAGATCAATTCTTATGAATCCATATATTGATAATGCTAAGAAGAAAATTAACTTTATTAAGAAGAGAGAAGGGTATAGACCATTTGGTGCATCTATATTAGAAGGGTATCAGAAACAGATATTTGATACGGATATCCAGAATCCACATATGCTTTATGTTGGAGAAACTGCTGCTCCAGGATTGGAATCAATAACTCATGTGGATGGTACATGTAGGTATCAAACGGTAACACAGAAGAATGAGAGTTACTATAAACTGTTGCAAGTACTGGAGTTTCCCATATTACTTAATACTAGTATGAATCTTGCTGGTAAACCAATCATGAGCAAACCAAAGAATTTCCCTAAAGGTTTGGACATGGTGGTTGTCGGAAATGAGATAAGTGTGCTATAATATATACTGTAGTAGATCGATCAACTATAATGGCAATGGATCCAGCGAGTCTAAAAGACGAGTTCACAAAACAACTTGCTGATGCTAATGATAAAATTTCAAAGGCAGAAGCAGAACTTATCCGTTTGAGAGAGTACCGTACTAAACTACAAGGTGGTTTAGAAACAATCGGTATTATAACTGGTGAAGAACCAGCTCCAGAGGGAACACCACCACCTACAGAAGGCGAAGATGCTCCAACAGAAGCACCTCCAGTTGTAGAAGGTTAATATAATAAACTTACCCCTTGCTAAATAGTGAGGGGTTCTTTATTTGTCAGATGGCTGCTATACCAATAAATTTAATTTGTGAGAAGGGAACCGATTTTAGTGCGACCTTCAATATTCAAAATGAAGCAAACACCACCCCATTAAATTTAACTGGTTACACTGCTGTGGCCAAGATTAAGAAGAGTTATACTTCTAGTACATCTACTGACTTTGCAGTTGATTTTCCAGATAGATATAATGGACAACTTAAAGTTAGTTTAGACAATACTGCAACGACAGGTCTAACTGCTAGAAGATATGTTTATGATATTCTCCTGACCGCACCTTCGGGTACTAAGTCAAGAGTTATTGAAGGAATACTTGAAGTAACACCTGGAGTTTCCTGATGCCTACCTATAATGTATCAGTACAAAACCAGAACTATAGCGTAGTTTCTGAAGCTCAGAAAAAGTATGCTGTAGGGGTTACTTATGATATTCCAGCGAAGTATCTACAGCACAATAATGCTGTTTTAGATGCTATCAATACAGGGTTCAATGGAGTTGCTACTGTATTCAATTTAACGGAAAATGGAGTTGCTTACACTCCAACCAATGATGCACAGTTGATTGTATCAATCAATGGAGTGATACAACATCCAGGTATAGACTACTCAGTTAGTGGTAGTCAAATTACCTTTTCTACTGCACCCGACCTTGGAGATCCTGCATTCATTGTTGCGACCTCAACAACTGCTGACCTTACTAGAACAATTAATTTTGTTTACGGTAGTGGTTCTGTTGATATGAACAATGGACCGAAAGGAGAATTGGCGATTGATGTTACTGGAAAGATCCAGTCATGGACATTAACTGCCGATGCTGTTGGAATTATTATATTAGATGTACAGAAATGTACGTTTAATGATTACCCTAACTTCCAAACTATTTGTGGAAGTGATAAGCCACAAATCAGTGGTAACCTGAAAGCATTCAGTGATAATATGTCTGCATGGGACGTTGATCTTATTGCTGGAGACATGCTCAGGTTCAGGGTTGACCAAGTAAATCAGATCCGTAGATTCATGTTATCACTGAAAGTTTTCCTTTGATAAATATCAGAGGGAGATTTATTTTATAAATAAACGTAAGCAAGCAACACACAACGATTTTTGGAGACAAATTAAATGGCACTGCTAGTACCTAATATTGGTGAATTGGAGTCACTTCGTTATCTCGTCAACCAGAACAATTTTGTTCTAGACCGTGAAGACAACGCACCAAGAGATCTTATTCTCAAACTTTACACAAGTGACACGACCCCTGCTGAAGCGGATGTGCCTAGTGCAACGGCTTACTATGAGCCATACCAGAATGGTAACACAAACCAGTACGGTAATACTGTAAACACAGGTTATCCTACATGCGTAAACAATCGTACAGAAGCAAGATACGATTATACAGACCAATATGGTATTCTCCTAAATGGCGGTCAGTGGAAGATCAACCAAGATGCTACTGCCAACGTTGTAACAACTGCTACTTACCCTGAACAAACATTCACATTTAGTGGAGCTGCTGGTAACGTATATGGTTACTACATTGTAAGAGCAAACAATATGCCTCTTGCTGTTCAAGGTGTTGCTGATGCTGCTTCAGGTGCTGCTGCTACGACTCTAACAAAGGGTGATAACTCTAACGTGTGTATTGGAGTTATTGGTAACGATTACATCACTCTCCCCAATGTTGCCTCCATCATGGACAACATCACCATCGGAATGGTTGTAGGAGGAAACACTGCTGTTCCTGGATCTACACTTGTTGGTGGTATTGATCGTGCTCAAAGACGTATCTATCTTGTTGATAGTTCAAACGCTGCTGTTGCTCTAACTGATAACATTCAGGGTGCTACTGACCCAAGTATTACACTTGACTATACACTAGTAACTGCTGGTTCTGCTCACCAGTTACAAGCTGGAGACGTTATCTATGTTGCACGTGGTACTTCAAACACAACTACTACTGAGCAAACATACACAGTATTCAGTACACCTTCAACAACAACATTCACCACAACACCTGCAATGGATGGAACTGGTAACCTAACTCTTTATAGCAGCATAATGTTCGCTGAAAGATTTACAAACGGTCCATACCCAATTCAGAACAACGGTGACCAAATTAAGGTTACATTGAACATCAGCCTCGACTGATCACTAATACTATTAAGTATATTCAGAAGGGGGTTGGAGGTATTCAACCCCTTTTTATTGTTTGTATTAGATGAACATCTACACTTACGACAATACAACTATCGTACTATACTCAACAGAAGATGAAGGACTTATAGGTTCTTCCGAAACTGATGTTGACTATGGTTCGATTTCTGATGTTCCAACTAATTTACAAGCACAAAGTAATTTAAGTAATGATGATTATGGTGAGATCTCTGTTTCTGCAGATAACTATCCATTTGGTACTGTTACATTAACTGGTACTAAAGCAGAGGCATGGTGTCCTAAAGGATATAGAGCAACTGGTACAGCAACATTAGCAAGTACTGCTTTACAAGGTATCAGAAAGATATGGGATGGTAATGGATCCCTATTTGAAATGGGTGGCGGTATGGAACGCAGTTCTGCGTTCTGGGTCGGTTCTGGTGGACGTACAATTTCTGGTGGATGTGTAGTAACTACTACATTAGACTGGAACGAAGATTTATTTGTAGAATACATTCAAGAGGACTTGGGGTACGTTTATGCACCTCCAAGTCCTTTGGATTTTGGAAGTATAAGCGATGTCCTTACTGCTGGAGAATTAGACAGAGGATTCGTTTACAACATAGGTGATGTAAGAGGAGCAACTTCATATCACAAATTCAGCAATGCACCTTGGGCTGAGTTTAATACTTACAGTTACCATAAAGATATTACAGGTAGTGGTGGTCTATTCGCTGCAAGTGGTCTCTCAGAGACTAAGACCTCTACAGAATTTGGAGATAAGACAACACTATTCAGTTTAACTGGTGGAGAGATATACTCACAGACAAGTCGTGAGATTATGTCTGGTAATGCTTCATTTGGAAGTGCTGGTGTTGAGAAGTTTGTACATGAGTTTAATGATGAGTCTGGATTCACATTAGACACAGCAGATTATGGATCTACTTACTATGACTTCTTATCAACAGAAGATCAAGGTAGTATTACATTACCTAAGACTGGTGGTGAATTTGATCATGGTGGAATTATATGGAATAACGTAGAAGCGAATACTGGAACGTATCAATACATTGCTCTCTATGATATTCAAGGAGATGGTACTTACGCTAGGTATTGGGAAGGTGAAGGATCCTTCCACTTCACTGGTGACAGTATTGGAACTACAACTCTAGAACACTGGACTGCATCTGGATCTCTATTCTCTGCAGGTGGTGCTGCTGAGACTCAGACTGATACTGTAGTTGGAGGTCAGACAACTCTATTCAATTGGTCTGGTGCATATAGTAATCTTAAATTCCAATATCATTGGGCTGGATCTGGTACTTTATTCGAGACTGGTGGATCATCAATACTAAGAACATTTGGATATGATGATACTGCTACCATTGGATACAGTACAGGTGATTGGGGATCGATAACAGATAGTCCAGTTGACTCTGAGAATTGGGGTCTTGTTACTGAAGGATGGTTATCAGAGAACTGGTGGTATATTTGGCATGAAGGTGTTGCAACCTCAATGGGTGGATTTAAGGTTAAGACAGATCCTAAAGTTCTTAACGACACACCAGAAAATTACTTCGATCCAGAGAACGCATTACTCGATCCTAATACTGGACAGAACTGGAATACTTATCGATTCACTTGGGGTCGTTGGCTCATACAGGGTGGATCTCTATTCTCCGCAGGTGGTGGTGCTGAAGCACGTACTATTCAACCAACTGAAGATATTGCTGTTGGAACTCTTTCAGGCGGTTACAGTGGATTACAGGCAACATTCAGAGAGATTGGTGGTGGTACTTGGTCTACATTTGAGGGAACTGCTCATACAGAGAGAACTACATTTGATTATAATCAGCAATCACATGATATTTGGTCAACTGATGATCAAGGAGAAATAACAGCACCTCCAACAGTTGTTGATTATGGTTTAGTTAATGAGATACAGTATGGCGGTGAAGTAAATTACGGTACAATATGGTGGAACGATACTAGTAGTTCTGGATACACGAGTCCAACTGCAGGTACTACCGATCATAACTTTGCAATGGACGGTGTTGCTGGATTCCCATATGGATTTACTTGGAGTCTTAAACGTGAAGCATGGACACAAGAAGAGATTGACGCAAAACTTGCAATTGATGAGTACTATGTAACTCCAGAAACAGGTGAGATTCCTGTAGCTGGTCAGGAGAAGACACAAGAAGAATCTGGTGATGTTAGATTTAAACCTATCTGGGGTCAGACTGGTTCTGGTTCTCTATTCACTGCATTGGGTGCTGCTGAATGTAAGACATCTACAGAACTTGGTGAGGATACCTCATTAGGAGATCTTAGTGGTGCTGGTGTTGAATATGTTATCTTTAGGGAGATTGGAACTGGTGCTATTCCTACCATTGGTGGTGGTGCTGAGTCTATCACGTTTGACTATAGTATAGATTCAATTAACACCTATGTTATTGATGATGAAGGTCTGATTACTGATAGTGTAACTGTAAATGTTGATTATGGTGATCTTGGTGTACTAACAGCTGGTGAGGAAGATTACGGTTCTACTGAGTTTACCGAAACCACATATCCAGTCACAGGAACAGTTGCAACATCTGGTACTTCTCCAAGTGCTGCTGTATACAGAGATCCTACACAAGGTGGTTCACTATTCAGTACTGGTGGTGGAATAGAAAGTATCACATTTGATGACTTTGAATCTACAGCATTATTCACTATCTTTACTGCACCTCAGTTTGTAGGCAACACCTATAGGTTCTGTTGGAATGCACCTGAAGTCACTGGTGGACTATTCAGTATTGGTGGTAGTGCTGAAAAAGTTGCTTATGATTATAACGAGCAGTCACATGATATATGGTCTGCTGAAGATGAAGGTCTTATTACAGATAGTGCTACAACCCTCGTTGATCTTGGTTCAGTTGCCGAGATTCAATATGGTGGAGAGGAAGATCAAGGAACTATCTGGTGGAACGATACAACAAGTGCTGGATACAGCAGTCCAACTGCAGGTACTACAGATCACAACTTCGCTGGTAATGGTGTCTCTGGATTCCACTATGGAATTACATGGAGTCTTACAAGAGATCTCTGGACACAAGAAGAGATTGATGAGCGTTTATACATCAACCCACTTTATGTTACTCCTGAGACAGGTCAGGTTCCTGTTGCTGGTCAAGAGAAGACACAAGAAGAATCTGGACATGTTGTTTACAAACCTATATGGGGTCAGGTTGGATCTGGTGGACTATTTGCTGTTGGTGGAGCTGCTGAGAGAGTTGCATTTGAACCAGTTAATGATACAGCACTGTTTGATATCTTTACTGCACCTGCATACATCGGCAACACTTACAGATATGCATGGAGTTATGTTGGTTACTACAACTTACCCACAATTGGTGGTGCAGCTGAATCTGTTACCTTTGATTACAACGAATCTTCTATCAACACATATGTTGTTGATGATGAAGGTAACATTGTTGATAACGCAACAGTATTTGGAGACTATGCTGGTCTTGGTGCATTAACACAGGGTGAAGAAGATTATGGTTCAACTGAATTCCTTGTTACAACATATCCTCTAACAGGAACGATAACTCTTACCACTGCACCTCAGTGGATTGGTAACACATACAAATTTGTTTGGAGAGCACCTGCAGGTAGTGGTTCTCTATTCAGTGCTGGTGGAGCTGCAGAAAGTAAGACTTCTACAGAACTTGGTGACTCTACAACACTATTCGATATTTACACTGCACCTGCATACATTGGTAACACTTATAGATTCTGCTGGAATTATACTACTTCAGGATCTCTATTCACAACTGTTGGTGGATCTGAGTGTAGAGCATACAACTACAACCAGACATCACATGATATATGGACTGCTATTGATTTAGGTGATGTAACAGTTAATGTACCGTTAACTCCAAATAATCCTGATGTAATAGATTATGAATTTATTGCTGATCCTTTAACTGCTGGTGAAGAGGATTACAATACTATCTGGTGGAATGATTACACATCATTAGGATACACTAATCCTACTGCAGGTACTACAGATCATAACTTCGCTGGTAACGGTGTTACTGGATTCCGTTATGGATTCACTTCATCTGGTGAATCAACTAGTGCTGCTGTATACCGTGATCCTACTGCTGGTGGTTCGCTATTCTCTGCTGGTGGTGCTGCTGAGTCTGTTACTACAACAGAACTTGGTGATGCTACAACACTATTCGATCTCTTTACTGCACCTCAGTTTATTGGAGATACCTA
>VTLG01003526.1_pt1 | contig 33528 bp, 63 predicted proteins | sample 4694571 | NCBI WGS metagenome assembly VTLG01 (sample SAMN12604809, study PRJNA352737) | marine metagenome | biome: ENVO:00000447; feature: ENVO:00000209|ENVO:00000569|ENVO:01000036; material: ENVO:00002151; isolation source: viral sequences binned using virsorter ...
ACTGAGATCGTTGCAGAAGCATTATTCGTAGCAAGTGAAAGATCAGTAATGAGACCACTTGTAAAGAACTATGCTATAAGTGGTGGTGGAAAGTCAGTTGAAGTTCCGATCTACTCTGCAGTTTCTGCGGCGGCAGTATCAGAAGCATCTGATTTATCTAACACAGCAATCAATCCTACTTCAGTTACTATATCAGCATCTGAAAATGGAATTATGACTACTCTAACAGATTTAGCAAGAAATGCGGCACCAAGAAATGTTGCGGCAGATATTGGTAAACTGTTTGGAGAAGCAATTGCTAAAAAAATAGACACAGACTTAACAGCATTATTTGATGGTTTTTCATCAGTAGTAGGTAGTGCTGGTGCAGAAGTAACTGTGGCTAAAATCTTTGAAGCAGTAGCAACTTTAAGACAAGCGGCAGTACCAATGCCTTTAGCTGGTGTGCTTAATCCAAAGGTTGCATACAATGTGAAGAAAAACTTAACTAATACTTTTGTTAATCCAAATCCTAATGACTTAACTAACGAAGCATTAAGAACAGGATATGTTGGAAACATCGCTGGAGTTCAAATGTTTGAAACTTCAAATGTTGATGGAACTTCTGACACAGACAACTGTAAAGGTGGTATCTTCCACAAAGATGCTTTAGGTCTAGCTATGATGCAAGACTTGAAAATTGAAACTCAAAGAGATGCGTCTTTAAGAGCAGATGAAATTGTAGCAACAGCAGTTTATGGTGTTGGCGAATTACATGACTCTTATGGTGTAGAAATACTTGGAGAATCAGTAATCAACTAATAACTACTTTTCTATGGCGAGGAAACTCGCCATAGGATATAAAAGGAGATATTATGGATATAAAATTAACAAATGGGAAAAAAACCATTACTAGATCAAAAGTACAATACGAAGCTAATATAAATCATTTTACTAAAAGAGGTTTTACACCTCTTGATAAAGTCAAAAAAGAAATCAAGAAAACTACTTTAAAAGAAGTAACTGATAAAGTAGTACAATTTAAACCTAAGAAAAAAAAAACAAGGAAAAAGAAATGAAACAATTAAAAAAATATTGGAAGATGGCACAAGATAATCCTAAAGTAACTGCTGGAATTATTATTGCTGTTGTAATTATTTGTGTATTGGTAGGTTAATATGGCTAATTTTACAGGTGCTAATGTAATAAATGCTGGGGATGTATCTAACTATCAAGCTGATATATATGAGTTTGGTATTGCATCAGGAACTTCTGAAGTAGCATTTTTTATTACACAAACCACAAATGATATTTTAAGAGAATTAAGAACAAGATGGTGGCCTGTATATAAGTCAAATGTCTATACAGATATTACAGTTTTAAACACAGTAGAAATGGTTAATACAAAAGTTAATTTAGATCAGTTTAAAAGGGCTGGTGCATATTTATTTATGTCAAGATTTTTTTTACCAGCATTAACTAAATTTAGACCTGAAGCTGATAAAGATAGATTTGAAAGAATGATTGAGTTTTATACTGCACAATACAACAAAGAAATGCAAACTATTTTAGAAGATGGTGTTGAATACGATAGCGATGCTGGTGGAACAATCTCTACAAGTGAAAGAGAACCTTTGCATGGCTTACGAAGATTAAATAGGTAATGCTTAAAGCAAATATAAAAACAAATTCTAAAGAACTCCAAAAAAAATATAAAAGATTGGAGAAAAAACTCCCAAGACTAATTGATAAAGGAATCCAACAAGCTGGATTTCATTTATTAGATATTATTAGAACTAAAACAAAAAAAGGAATTGATTATAAAGGAGTTCCTTTTGCACCTTACTCTGAGGGATATTTAAAACAATTACAAAAAGAGGGAAAACCCACAGTAGTTGATCTTTGGTATTCAGGGGAAATGATGGGTGCTTTAACTCCAAGTATAATTAAAAAAACAGGGAGAAATAAAGCTACATTAGCATTTACTAGAAAATCAAATATAGATAAAGCATTTTTTAACCAAGTATTAAATGAACCAAAAAGAGAATTTTTTGGCTTTAATCAAAGAACAGAATCTATTATACAAAAGGGATTTAATAAATTTATGATAAGACAACTTAATGCGATGAGAATATGAGTGTAAGAGAAAACATAGCGAGTAATATAAAAACAGTAATAGATGCCATCAGTTCTCCTGATGTCAAATTATGTACTAGACAACCTTTTGAATTAGAAGAATTATCACAACAACAATATCCAGCAGTAATAGTACAAACTTCAGAAGAAAATAGAGATGATTCTGAATTAGGAAGTGGTGCTAAAACAAGGCATGGAACTATTGATTTTGTTATATTAGGATTTGTAAAAGGTTCTGATACCAATATAGATACATTAAGAAATGCTTTAATTACTGCTATTGAAACTGCTTTAGAATCTGATATTACAAGAAGCAGTAACGCACTTGATACAGAAGTTATACAAGTGGAAACTGACGAGGGTACATTATTCCCTGTTGGTGGAATTAGAATGGTTGTAAGATGTATGTATGAATATCAATCAGGAACTCCATAGGAGAAATAAATGGCAGATAAACTTATAGATAAAATACAAAAAAAAATAGATAAAATTGAACATTTACACGATAAAGAGTCTATGCTTTGTGAAGAAGTAAAAGACTTATTGGAAGAATTAAGAGAAGAAAAATCATTGGATGAAGATGAAGAAGATTTTGATGAAACTGAAATAGAAGATGAAGAATTAGATGAAGATGATATTGACGATACAGAAGAAAAGTAATAAAAGGATTTATGGCTAAAGACATTAAATTATATAAGGATGGAAACGAGGTTACTATTAACGAAACTCAACTTGATAATTTTTTAGATTTAGGTTGGAAACAAGAAAAACAAGAAAAACAAACAAGTAAAAAGGAAAATAAAAAATGGCAACACACTTTGGAAAAGAAGGAGTCGTAACTGCTGGTGGAACAGGTATTGGCGAACTAACAGCTTATACACTTGAAACTACTGCTGATGTTGTAGAAGATACTCAATTATCAGATGCGGCAAAATCATTTGTAGCTGGAAGAACATCATTTTCAGGAACTTTAGAAATGAGTTATGATGAAACTGATTCTCCACAACAGACATTAACTGCTGGAACTTCTATATCTTTTATATTAGCTCCAGAGGGTAATTCTTCAGGAGATGAGACTTTTACAGGTACAGGCATTGTTACAGGAATGAATGTCAATGTTTCTTTAGATGGAATAACAACTAGATCAGTTACTTTTCAAGGAACAGGAACATTAACAAGAGGAACTGCTTAATACTAATTTATGTCAGTTATAGATAGAGTAAAAACTCATTTTGAGACTCTTAAAACTATTACTATTGAGGTTGAGGAGTGGAAAGATGAGCAAGGAAATCCGTCTATATTTTATTCAGAGCCATTAACTCTTGAAGAAAAAAATATTATTTTTAAGAAATCAAATAACTTCCAAGACTTAAGTGTTCTTGTAGATTTACTTATAATGAAAGTAAAAGTTAAAAATGAGAAAGGCGAATTAATAAATGCCTTTGACCCATTTGATAAAATTTCTTTAAAGAAAAAAGCAGACTCCAATGTTATTGCTTTAATCGCAAATAAAATACTTGCCGATACCAATGTTGAGGACGCCGAAAAAAAGTAGGTAGCGACCCAGACATCAGGTCGCAATTAGCAGTTGCCGACAGACTCCATATTACATACCAACAAGTTTTAGATATGCCTGTAAGCCATTATAATCTTTGGTTAGCTTACTTGAAAAAAGAGCAAGATGAGTATAAAAGTCAAGAGAGAATGGCTCAACATAGAAAATAAAGATAATGGCAACACAAAAACTTAATATAGACATAGTAGCACGAGATAAATCGAAACAAGCCTTGAATAATCTTCAAGGAAGTCTTGCCAGAGTAAGACAATCTGTCTTTAATTTAAGAAATGCCTTTATTGGACTAGGTGCTGGATTAGCAATTAGAGGAATTGTAAATGCTGGTATTCAAGTTGAAATGTTAGGTGTTCAATTAAAGAGTCTAATGGGCGATGCTAATGCTGGAAAAAAAGCTTTAAAAGACATATTAGATTTTGCAAAAACAACTCCATTCGAACTAAAAAATATTCAACAAGGCGTAACATCATTAGCAACAGTTAGAAAACAAGCGGCGGCGGCTGGTATATCTTTTCATGAATTAATGGTTATAACAGGAAATACTGCAACCTTATTAGGTGGAGATTTTGCTTTAGCATCTATGCAAATTCAAAGAGCATTTGGTTCTAGTATTGGTGCGGCAGACTTATTTAGAGATCGTGGTGTATCTGCTATGGCAGGATTTAAAGCTGGAGCAACTTATAATGCTAAAGAATCTATAAAAGGATTAAAAAATGCTTTTGGTTCAGGTGGAGAATTTGGATCTCTTATGGGAGATTTAGCAAAAACTTTATTTGGAACAATATCAAACTTAAAAGATGGTCTATTTAGATTTCAAGTTTATGTAGCAGAGGGATTTTTTGGAGAATTAAAAAAACAATTTGGAGATTTAAGAGTAGCCATTGAATCCAATGAAGAAAAAATTAAAAACTTTGGAAGATCAGTAGGTACTTTATTATCAAGTGCAATAAGAGGTGCTTCGGTTGCTATGAAAGCATTTGCAGATAATATTAAATTAATTGTAGCAACATTGAAATTTTTAATAGCATTAAAATTAATTAAATTCTTTTATAATTTAGCAACAGCTATTTATGCGTCACGAACAGCTATGTTATCTTTTAATGCGGCAACAAAGAAAAATTTATTTATACTTGGTCTTGCGGCTTTCGTATCACAATTAGATTTAATAATTAAAAAAATTAAAAAGATAATGGGATTAACAGGACAAGATATTAGTGCTAAAGTTCCCAAACAAGATGATGCAATAACTATTTTTCCTAAAAGAGTTGAAACTATAACAGAAGCTATTCAAAGGAATTGGGAATCTGTTTTTTCAACTATAAGAGAGGGTAATAGTGGAGCATTAGCAGATATGATGGCTAAAATGACATCAATAGGTCAAACTATTGGAAAAGGTTTAAATCAAGGAATAAAAAAATTTTCAGATGCTTTAGCTGAAGCAGTGATATTAGGAAAAAATTTAGAAGAAACTTTTAGAAATTTAGTTGAGTCAATCATGGTTAAAATGCTTTCCTTTACTATTGAATTAATTTTAAGAAAACAAATAGAATTAATTTTAGAACAAAAGAAAACAGATGAGATGAAAAAACAACATAGATTACAAATGTCAATGATGTTAATGTCTGGTAATCCTATGGCTTTATTTGGTTTAACAGGAATGGCTAAAGGTGGAGCAGTATCAAAAGGAAAACCTGTTGTAGTTGGAGAAAGAGGTGCAGAAGTCTTTGTTCCAAATTCAACAGGACAAATTACTCAAAATGCTAGAGGAACAGGTGGGGAAAGTGTTGTTGTTAATTTTAATATTAATACAATAGATTCAAGAGGATTTGATGAAGCATTATATCAAAATAGAGGAACAATAACTGCTATAATTAATAATGCTGTAAATGAAAAAGGTAGGAGAGAATTAATATAATGAGTGGTGCATTTCCAATATCAACTGCAAAATTTAAAACCTTTGGCATAAGATCAATTCAACCAACTATAATATCTAAATCAATTAGTGGAAAAAAATTATCAAGAACTATTAACTCTCAAAGATGGGCATTTACTATTGATATAATAACTGCAAAAAGGTCAGATGTTTATGGAGAATTAATGGCTTTTATAATTAAACAAAGAAGTGGAAAAGAAAATTTTACTATTATCCCACCAGAAATAGAAGATGCAAGAGGAAGTGAAACAGGAAGTGTTTTAGTAAATGGCAATCAATCTGCTGGAGATACTACTATTGCTATGGATGGTTTTGGTGGAGATGGTGCTGGAAGATTTAAGATGGGAGATTTTATTAAGTTCGCTAGTCATGATAAAGTTTATATGGTGGTTGCTGATGTTACTTCATCTAGTAATGCGGCAACAGTAACTATCGAGCCACCTTTGGTCGCAGATATAGCAAATGATTCAGCAGTTACTTATGATAATGTTCCTTTTACTGTTCATTTAACAAATGATGCACAAGAATTTGGAGCAATAGGTAGTGATAAAGATGGAAATTTATTATACAAATATGAGTTAGATGTTGAAGAAACTCTTTAATGGTAAAATACCTTATTAAACATTGGGTCAATGTAGATGTTATTGCTGAAAAAGTAGTAGATGAATCTGAAATAAATTTAAACACCAATGATCTTGGAAAATATCAAATCCCTGATGGAACTTTTACTTATGTTATGATAAAAAATAGTGAAAAAATAAACAGAACAACATACGAGAAATATGACGAGAAGCTTAACGACAGCAGTAAAAAACCATCTAGCGACAAATGAGATAAGACCTGTCCATTTAATTACAATAGGTTTTGCTACACCTCAAAATATTACTGATAATGTCCATGATTTGACTTCTTCAATATCAGGTTCAAGTGTTACTTATTCATCTAGCAGTTTTTTAGTTTCTTTACCAAGTATTGTAGAACAATCAACTGTTACAAAATCTAGCTTAACTTTAGCTTTATCAGGAGCAAATCAAACATATATATCATTAGTATTAGCAGAAAATATAGTTAATGATTCAGTTACAATTTACAGAGGTTTTTTAGACACAAGTAATGCAATTATAGCTGACCCATTTTTATTATATAAAGGAAATATAGAAGCATATTCTATAAGTGAATCAGAAACTACATCTACTTTAAATTTAAGTGTTGTATCTCATTGGGCAGACTTTGAAAAAAAATCTGGAAGAAGAACTAATAATACATCACAACAAAGATTCTTTAGTTCAGATGTAGGTATGGATTTTTCAAGTGAGAATACAAGAGATATAAAATGGGGTAGAGAATAATGCACGAAATTATATTATTTCTACAAACTTTTAATAAGTATAAACAATTCACTTATGAAGAATTATGGCTACATATACAACCATCTTATTTTCATAATCAATTTAAAGTATTTAAAGATGAAGATGGAAAGGTATTTGGTTTTGTTAATTGGGCATGGGTTAATGAAAAAATTAAAGAACATTATTTTAAAACAGGAAAAGTTAAAAAATGGAATTGTGGAGATATTTTATTGCCTGTAAATTGTATAGCAAAAAATAATTTAAAAGAAATTGCTAAATGGTGCAAAAATGAAGCAATTAAAATGATTGGAGAAAATAAAGAAATAAGCTGGTTAAGAATGGACGAAAATTTTATAATGAAAAAAATATCAAAAGCACAAACAAAAGGTAGATGGTTATGGGAGATGCAGTAGATAAAGTAATAGATACAGGTAAAAAAGCTGTTGGAATTGTTACAGGAGTTTTAACAGGTGGATTTAATCCTTGGGTTGCTTTAGGTGTTTTTGCTATTGGTTGGTTGTTTTCAAGAAAACCTGACATACCAGATTTTGGAGATAATGAATTTAATAATTACGAAAAAGGAGTTCTTTTAAATAAACAATCTAATGATGCTTGTATTCCTGTTGTTTATGGAACTAGAAAAGTTGGTGGAACTCGTGTGTTTGTAGAAACTTCAGGTGCTACAAATGAATATTTATACATAGGGTTAGTTTTATGTGAGGGAGAAATAGAAAGTGTAGATAAAATATGGATTGATGATAAAGAAGTTACTTGGTCTGGCACTTTATCAGATGACACTTCAAGAACAGTAGCTTCTAGTGATGGAAATTTTTATAAAGCAGACCCAACAGTTGAGGGTTCAAGTGCCGCATCAACAATAGAAGTAAGATGTCATTATGGAACAGATTCACAAAGTCAATGTTCTTTATTAGGAACTTTAGACTCTTGGACATCTAATCATAGATTAAGAGGAGTTGCTTATATATCTTTTAAATTCAAATGGAATCAAGATTGCTTTGGTGGACTTCCACAAATCCATGCTTTAATAAAAGGAAAAAAAGTTGTTGCTTATAATTCTAGTTCAGTTGCACAAACTGCCGCACATTCAGATAATCCAGCTTGGTGTTTATTAGATTATTTAACAAATGAAAGATATGGAAAAGGAATCGCAATAGCAAATATTGATATACCAAGTTTTTATACAGCTTCAGGAGTTTGTGATACAGATGTTACTGCTTATGGTTCTACTACAATAGATGTTTTAGATTGCAATACAGTAATAGATACTTCAAAAAATGTAATTGATAATGTTAAAGAATTAGTAAAAGGTAGTCGTGGTTATTTACCATATACACAAGGAAAATATAAATTATTAGTAGAAACAACAGGCTCGGCTTCAATTACTTTAACTGAAGATGATATTATAGGTGGTTATGCTTTATCAAGTGAAAGCAAAGCAAATCGTTATAATCGTGTAATTGTAAATTATGTTAATCCAGCAAGAAATTATCAGGTTGATGAAGTACAATGGCCAGAAATAGATGATAGTGGTTATACTTCAGCAGACCAACACGCAACAATGAAAACTGCTGATGGTGGTTTTCTTTTAGAGGGTAGATTTGATTTTCCAACATTGACTTCTCCATATCAGGCCTTAGAGGTAGCAGAGGTTATTTGTAGAAGATCAAGAGATTCAAAAGGATTAACCCTTAATGTTGCTTTTGATGCTTATGATTTGGCAATAGGAGATATTGTTAATGTAACATTATCGTCTTTAGGTTATTCTGCCAAACCACATAGAGTTTTAGGAATAACTTTTAATGAAGATTATACTATCACTTTAAATTTAGTTATTCATCAAGATGCACACTACACTTGGGCAACAAAGACCCAAGTAACAGCAACACCAAGTACAACACTTCCAAATCCTTATTCGGTTACTGCTCCAGCTTCAGTAACTTTATCAGATGAATTAGTTGAATATTCAGATGGAGTTGTTTTAACAAGATTAAATATAGTTGTGGGTGCTAGTACAGATAAATTTGTTCAATATTATCAAGTTGAAGCAAAACAAAGCACAGAATCAGATTATAAAGTAATAGCGAAAGGTGCAACTTTAAATTATGAATTATTAAATGCTGTTGATGGTAAAATTTATAATGTAAGAGTTAAAGCTATAAATGCTTTAGGAGTTTCATCTTCTTATACATCAGCAACGCATACAGTTATAGGAGCAACAGATACTCCAGCAGATGTTTCAGCTTTATCTGTATCAATGGTTGGTTCAAATCAAATGCAATTACAATGGACTCCTGTTTCAGATTTAGATGTATCTTATTATGCAATTCGTTATCAAGATGTTACGAGTAATGCTAGTTGGGCTGGGTCAACAAATTTAACCCAAGTCGTTAGAAGAAAATCTAATAGTGTAACAATTAACGCAAAAACAGGTGCTTTCCTCATCAAAGCTGTTGATAAACTTGGAAACGAATCTGACAATGAAACTATTGTCTATTCTAATATTTCAGGATTAGAGCATTTCTCTACTCCAATAACTACTATCAATGAAGAATCTGCTAGTGCAGTTACAGGACAAAGTTGGAATGGTACTTTTGATGGAGATTGTGTTAAAGGAACAAACTCTGATAATGTTCAAATAGCAACATTAGATACTATAACTTTATTTGATTCAACTGTTGGAAATTTTGATTCTGCGGCTGGAGACTTTGATTTAGGTGGAACTGACGCAACTTCTAATCCAACTTACTATCAAGCTAATATAGAATCATCAGGATTATATATAGGAAGTAATACAATTTCTTTAGATGCAACTTACGATGCAACTTTTCAAGCAACAGTTAGTATGATAGCAAATGACTTATACGATTTATTTGATAGTGGTAGAGGTGCTAGTTTATTTGATAATGCCACAGGGCCTTTTGATGGAAGTTCTGGTTCTCAATGTGATGCTTTTTTACAAGTTGGAGCAAGTACAAGTTCTTTAGGTGCTATAACCACTTATCAAGACATATCTCAACAATCTACTATTAAAGGAAGATATTTTAAATTTAGGTTGAAATTACAAAGTGGAGATAATAAAGCTAGACCTGAAGTTACTAAAATGCAAATAAAATTAGTTTTAGAAAAAAGATTAGAAAGTGGCGAAGATGTAGCGAGTGGTGCTGGAGCAAAAGCAATAACTTATACAAATGCTTTTTATGCTTCTCCAGCAGTAGGTATTGCGGCACAAAATATGGCGACAGGCGACTATTATACAATTACAAGTAAAACAAAAACAGGATTTACAATAACTTTTTATAATAGTTCTGCTTCAGCACAAAATAGAACTTTTGACTATGTTGCGAAAGGATATGGTTTGAAATCTTAATTGTAATAATGTAAAAAGGGTAGTATAGGTAAAAAATATGAGTTCAGTTTCTGATTATAGTTTGGCGAATCAAGGGTTTAGTGCGTTTCGTACTGAACTTAATAATATATTAGGTGCAATTAACACAACTAATTTAGCGACTTCAGCACCATCAAGTTTAGCGGCTGGAAGTATGTGGGTAGATTCTAGTTCGGCTGGAACACATACTGTTAAATATTACGATGGGTCAGACTCAATAACTTTATTTAATATAAATACATCAGCAAACACAGTAGATTTTATAGACTCATCAGTTACAACAGAATTAAGTGGAGATTCTACACCTCAACTCGGTGGAAATTTAGATACAAACTCTCACAATATTTTAATAGACGATGCACACTATATTGCCGATGAAAATGGCAACGAACAAATAATATTTCAAACAACAGGGTCAGCAGTTAATGAATTAGAAATTACAAATGGAGCAACAGGAAATGGCCCAATTCTAGGAGCAAGTGGAGAAACTAATGTTGATCTTCATATCAAACCAAAAGGTTCAGGAAAAACAGTTATAGGTTCTGCTGGTGCTTCTGCTTATTTAACAACAAGTGGAACATACGATTTAGTTTTAGATACAAACAAAGGAACAAACTCAGGAAACATAACGATAACTGATGGAGCAAATGGCAATATAGATATTACAACAAATGGAACAGGAGCAATTAAGTTTAATGATTTAGCTTATATTCCTCAACAAGCATTAACTTCTTCTTCAAATGCAGTTGCTTGGGACGCACAAGCCGCACCTAACGCATATCATCAGACATCAGAAAATACGACTTTATCTGCACCAAGTAATGCAGTAGAGGGTGCGTTTATTTGTATAGAAGTTAATTTTAATGGAAGTCATACTTTTTCGTGGAACGCAACATACCATTTTTCGGCTGATACTGCTCCAACGACAACAGATACAGATGGCAAGACAGATATTTTTGTTTTCCGTTACAATGGTTCAATTTGGCAAGAAGTAGGTAGAACTTTAAACATACCAGAAAGTTAAAATATGTGGGCATTAGTAGAAGATAATACAATTACAAAAATAATTAATAATCCAAAAGCTATGGTTATTGGAGATGTTCGTCATTCAAGAAATATATTTTCTTCTAGATGGACTAACGAAGAAAGAGAAGCTATTGGAATTTATGAAGTAGTCTTTGATAACTCTAACAAGAAAGATGAAGAATATTATATCAATACAAACCAATCTTTTGATTATGCAGATGGGCAAGTTATAGCTTCTTATGGAACTGCAACACCAAAACAATTAGAAGATAGAAATGAAACAAATAATGATGGTTCTCCTATGCTTGATGCAGATGGAAACCAAGTTGTTACAAAAGGTTTAAAATCTCAAAAAAAACAAATCATTAAAAATCAAGCTAGTGGTTTATTAACACCGACAGATTGGTATGTATTAAAAGCAACTGATGTAGCAGAATATTCAGTACCAAGTGCTGTTACAACTTTTAGAGCAAATGTAAGAACGAGATCAAACGAAATGGAAACTGCCATTGACAATGCAAGTGATGTAGATGCTTTAGCAACTCTTTACAAATATGTTAATACAGGCACAGAAGAAAATCCTGTTATGGAAAGACCATTAGGAGAATTTCCAACATTGGAGATTTAATGATACCAATTTTATCAGGAAATGTAGCTTCAGCTTTAGGTGGTGCTTACGAAGTAGCCAACTCTTGTAGGTTTAATAGTGGAGATAGTGCTAAAATGGCTAAATCTTCAAGTGGTGGTACAAGAACAAAATGGACTTTTAGCACTTGGTTTAAAAGATGTAGAACTGGTGCAGTTGATTACATTTTTTCATCTTATAGTGGCAGTAACTATTGTTATGTGCAAATTAATGGAAATGATAATTTAAGATTTTTAGATTATAGTTCTGGAAACAATTGTAATAAAATAACAAATAGAAAATTTCGTGATCCTAGTGCTTGGTATCATATGGTTGTTCAAGTTGATACCACAGATGGAACTGCTGGAGATAGATTTAAACTTTGGATAAATGGAGTTAGAGAAACTTCATTTGGTACATCTGCTGATTACAGTTCAAGTTTTGATACGAATATGAATGTTAGTGGTCATTCATTAGAAATTGGTGTTAATCAACAAGGTAATGATAATTATTTTAATGGCTATTTGGCAGAAACAGTTTTAATTGATGGCTCTGATTTAGACGCAACTTCCTTTGGAGAATTTGATGAAGATAGTCCAACAATTTGGAAACCTATAAATGTATCAGGATTAACATTTGGCACAAATGGATTTTATTTAGATTTTGAAGATAGTAGTAATTTAGGCAACGATGCCAATGGTGGAACAGATTTTACAGAAACTAATCTAGCCGCAACAGATCAGGCAAGTGACTCGCCAACTAATAATTTTGCAACATTAAATCCTTTATCAAAAGATGAAATGACTTTTGCAGAGGGTAATTGTAAAGCAACTCAAGCATCTGATGATGGTGGTGGTTCAAGAACTGATGATAATGCTAGAGGAACTATGGGGGTAAGTTCTGGAAAATGGTATTGGGAAGTTAAAAGCACAGGAGGAACAACTCCTGTTGTTGTTGGAATATGTTTTGATGAATTAAAAATGGGAAGTGATTTAAGTGGATTAACAGGAGTATATGCAATTCAAAATGCGTCTGCTACTAATGCTTATAAAAGAGAAAATGGAACAACAGCAGAAACTTCAGGTTTCACAAATCCAGCTGTCAATGATATTATTAATGTAGCTTTAGATATGGATAATGGAAAATTATATATAGGAATTAATGGAACTTATGAAAATCAAGCTGGTAGTACAGGAAATCCAGCTTCAGGTTCAAATGAAACTTTCTCAAGTATATCTACCAATTATTTTTGGTTGCCTTTTGTTGAAAGTAGAGGAGATAATCAAACAGCAGAATGTAATTTTGGGGGTTGTCCAGCATTTAGTATCTCATCAGGAAACGCAGATGCTAATGGCTATGGAAATTTTGAATACGCAGTTCCTAGTGGTTATTACGCATTATGTACTAAAAATTTAGCGGAGTTTGGATAATGGCTTATACAACAATAGACAATCCAGAATTATATTTTCAGTCAGTTCTCTGGACTGGAAATGGCTCAAATCCAAGAACAATAACTTTTGGTGGCGATGAAAATATGCAACCAGATTTACTCTGGTATAAATGCAGATCACATGCTGTTCCACATATTCTTTTAGATAGTGTTAGAGGTGCTGGTAATGATAAAGAATTACAACCAGACGATACTACAGCAGAAGGTGGAACTTCAGCAGAAACAGATGGTTATATTTCTGCATTCACTTCTAATGGTTTTACTTTAACCGAAGGTTCATCAGGCGATCATTATACAAATGAAGGTAGTAGAACTTTTGTAGCTTGGGGTTGGAAAATGGCTAATGGAACAGCTTCAAATTCTAATGGAACAAATATTACTTCAACTGTTTCTGCCAATACAACTGCTGGACAATCTATCGTTTCTTATAGTGGATCAGGAACAACATCAGATACAGTTGGACATGGTTTAAGTTCATTGGATTTGTTAATTGTAAAAAGTAGAGGTGAAAATGATAGTTGGTTTGTAAAACATAAAGATTTAGCTTCAAGTAAAAATTTGAATTTAAACCAAACTGTAGCAGAAACAGATGTTACTTCAGCCTATAGCGAAGGTGGTTTATCTAATTTATCTGGTAATACTTTTGGATTTTTAGATGGAACTTCAGATGCAAATGCTGTTAATGAAAGTTCCGAAGCACATATCGCATATTGCTTTAAAAGTGTTCAAGGTTATTCAAAATTTGGAAGTTATAAAGGTGGAACACTTCCATTTATTTATTTGGGATTTAAACCAGCATACTTTCTTTTGAAAGAAGCAAGTGCAACAAATGGTTATGAGTGGGTAGTGTTTGATAATGCAAGAGATTCAAATAATCCAATCGGACATAGGTTAAATCCAAGTCATAGTAGAGCCGAATATACAGACTTAAGTGATGTTTGCGATTTTAATTCCAATGGTCTTAAATTTAGAGCGCAAGCAAATAATTGGTGTAATACTGATGGCAGAACATACATCTACATGGCTTTTGCAGAAGCACCATTCGTCAATTCTAAAGGTGTACCTTGTAACGCAAGATAGGAGAAATTATGCAATTATCAAAACATTTTAAATTAGAAGAATTTGAAAAGTCAATGACAGCAGTTCGTAAAGGAATTGAGAACAAAGCTGGAAGTGGAGAAATTAAAAACTTAACCGATTTATGCTATACAGTTTTAGAACCTGTAAGAGCAAAGTTTGACAAACCAATTATTATTACTTCAGGTTTTAGATCAGAAGAACTTTGTGAAGCTATCGGTAGCAAAAAAACATCACAACACGCAAAAGGACAGGCAGTTGATTTTGAAATAGCTGGAGTATCTAATCTTCAAGTAGCAGTATGGATAGAAGCTAACTGCGATTTTGACCAACTGATTTTAGAATATTGGACAGGAGAAGCTAATAGTGGTTGGATTCATTGTTCCTATGTAGAGGGTTCAAATAGAAAACAAGTTTTAAGATTTGATGGAAAGAAATATGAAAATGGATTACCTGATATGAAGTGGTCAGGTGGTAAAATTGTTAATTAATGAATATGTTTTTTAGAGGGCTAGAAGTTTTCTATCATTTATTTAAACAGGAGAAAAAAATGCCAAAAGGAATTGGATATAAAAGTAAAAAGAAACTTCCAAAAAAATCTGGTAAGTCAGGTAAAGGAAAATCTTATACTTACAAAAAAAAGAAGATGTAATCCCACTAATATTGCAATCACACAACTTATAACATATAAAGAACATTATATGTACAAAGCAATTTTATGTATTTCTGATCTTCATATTCCATACCATCATCCACAAGCATTTGACTTTTTAAAAGCTTTAAAAAAAAAATTAAATCCTGATCTAATTGTAAATGGTGGAGATGAATTAGATAAACACGCATTATCATTTCACGATAGCGACCCTGATCTTCCTAGTGCTGGAGATGAATTAAGAATTAGTAAAAAATACATTTGGGAACTAAAAAAAATATTTCCTAAAATGATATTATTACACTCTAATCATTCATCATTAATTTATAGACGAGCATTAAAACATGGTATGCCTAAAGCTTATTTAAAATCATATAATGAATTTTTAGAAGTAGATAATAATTGGAAATGGGTTGATGACTTAAATATAAAACTAAGCGATGGTTCTGAATGTTACTTTACTCATGGAATGTCAGCAGATGGTTTAAAACTTGCTATGCAATATGGTAAAAATGTATGTCAGTTCCATTTCCACTCAAAGTTTAATATTCAATACTTTAGCAATCCTGATAATCTAGTTTGGTCTTTACAATGTGGATGTTTAACAAAACAATCTTCACTTGCTTTTTCATATAGTCGTAATTTTCGTTTAAGATTTGTAATAGGAACAGGTGCAATAGTCGATGGACAACCAATTCTCTATCCAATGGTGCTAGATAAGAATGGTAAGTGGATTGGTAAAATAGTATGACAAAGTGCAAAAATTGTGGATGTAAAACGAGCATAGAGGGGTCTAATTTAGCGATTACAAGACAAGTTGGGGGTAAGCATTATAAAGGAAAAATTCAACCAATAGAATTGATTGTAGAACATAATTTAGATTTCATAGATGGAAATATTGTAAAATATGCTATAAGAAAAAAGAATGGCGAAAGCGATAAAGAAAGATACGATAAAATTATACATTATGCAGAATTAGCAAAGGAGTTAAAATGTGGTTAGGTTTATTAAAAAATCCATTAACTAAAATGGTTGTCAACAAAGCTGTTGACCATTTTAAACATAAAGCTGAAAAGGTTAAAACTATAAGAGAAGCAGAAATTCAAGCTTGTAAGGAAGTAGATGTTCAAAGAATAAAAAGCCAAGATCAATCGTACAAAGATGAAATTTTGCTTGTGTGGCTAATAGGAATGTTGAGTACAGGTTTTTTTGAAAGCACTAGAGATAACTTTGAAGAATGGGTAAGAATTATAAATGAATTACCTGACTCAGTATGGTATCTTGTAATTATCGTATTTACAGCGACATTTAGTACAAAAATGACAGATAAGGTCTTGAACAGAAATAAGAAAAAATAATGAGTATTTATGGATATAGATGCAGTAATCATAGAAGCAGAATTTCAGCTAGAGAGTCCTTATTATCCTAATGGTCATTTTGTATGTTTAAGATTTATTGATACAGAACCTACTCATCCAAAACTTAATCAAATGATAAAAGAGTTTGAACAATATTCAGATATATTGCTTGTTTCTTATAAGTATGATTCAAAGAAGATTACAGAAGATACTAATTTAGAACATCTTAATATCACTTGGCATTAAGCCACAAAGTTTTTTACACAACATCTAGTTATTCTCCTTTTTAATTTATACCTTGTGGCTTAAAGGCGACCCATACCCTCTCGGTTATGGGTCTATCTTCAGGGGAGCTTAAGTTTCCCAAAGAATTTTATCCCTCTTGTTTTCCAGCAAGAGTTAAATCTCTTTTTACTTCTGTTTGTCTAACAGATAAGTAACGATCTAAATTATTATAATTCAGTTTAGCTTTTATTAATTGACCCTCTGCATGGGCATAGCTTTTAATAATATCTTGATATTCTTGATCGGTTCTAGCTTTGTGTTCAGCTTCAGAAATTGATTTACATTCAAGTTTATGTTTTGAAAAGCATTTAGAAAAGGTAGCTTTGCGACCCTCATCAAGTAAAATTACTTTCTCAGCCCATTCACTCCATTTATTAGAAGCTTCTGACATTTTTTTATATGCTTCTTTACTATTTAGATTCATTGTTTCCATTATTTCTCCTTATTAATTGATTGAAAAGTATATTTAAAGGCAGTTGTTCTTGGGTCAAATTCCATTTTACAAGATACTAAAAATAATCCAATTAAAATAATTAAAACTACAAGTGCTATCTTTGTATATTTTCTATGTATTGGGTAGCCAAAAAATATCATGGGTAATTTAATAAATCCTTTGCTTCCTTTTTTAAATCTTCAATTTCTTTTGCTAATTTCTTATTATCTTTTTTTACTTCCTTAATTTCATCTTCATATTTTAAACATTTATTAATCATTAAACTATCAGCTTCTTTTTTAGCTTCTTCTACTGCTTTAACTTTTTCTAATTTTAATTCAGATACTTCTAATCTTAATTTACCATTTAATTTTTGGTGTTCTTCATCTACAACTTTAAGTCTTTTAACATCAGCATACAAAGCTGTTTGTGTTGATTGATAAGCTGTAATTTCTGCTTCTTTGGAATCTATTATATTTTTAAGGCTTGTGATTTCTTTTTTAAGTGTTTCAATTATATCTTCTATTTTTTTATCCATACAAAATTTTTTAATGTGCTGGGCTTCCGAGAGATAGAAGCCCAACACTAACCTAAAAGTATGTTATGAAAATATTATACTTAAACTGCTTTCGCATTAATAACTCTCTAACATATAATTTTTAAATTTCATAACTATTATCCTTGTATCTGATTTGCTCCTAATTCGAAATAGTTAATATTTTATCGTTTTAGTTGTATCTAATGTTAAATAAGCTAGGTTTTAAGCCATAAAATAAAGGGTTGTAATTCAACCCAAACTATGAACATAATACTTATATGTTAAAAATAAATGATTTAGTTTGGATTAAACAAAGTGATGTTGATGCTTACTGTTGGGTCTTAGGTAAAGTTGTTGGATTTACACCTAAAAGAATTAAGTGTGAAAATTTGACAAGAACTTATTACAAAGACGATACATTTATTGGAAACTACAAACCATCTTCTGTTAGAAAACTTACAGAAGAAGAAATAAAGGAGAGAGCAAATGGATAATCTAAATCAAAAATTATCTGAACTTAAATCAGGTAATTACTTAATTAAGGTCACAAGCATTGGAGATAAAAGACCTAACAAATATTATTCAAAAGAATATTTTGTAACAGTAAAATATCAAGTTACAGATTTGAATAATCCCAAAAGAAAGTTTGGAGTAATAGTAGCTGGAATGGGTGCAAAACCTATTGAACTAAATATAGATAGAGAACTATTACCTACAAATTACTTTACTTGGGAAAGCTTTGATGAAGTATTGTTTGAGAGATTAGCAAGATGGCAAAACAGTATTAATCAAGAGGGCTACTACCCTAAAGACAGAAATACAGGTCAGGTAGTAGTTAAAGACAACAACCTAAAAGGAGATAAACAATGTCTTTAAACATAGATCAAATAGAAAAAACAATCCTGAGTACAAAAAAGTATAAAAATAAATGTACCATGTTTGGAATTAATCTTGGATTAGAACTCAACCAAAGATTAACAAATTATGCAAAAATAAATAAAGTATCAAAAGCTTCAGTAATTAAAAGCTTATTGGTGGCTTATTTAAACGAAAAGGAGAGCAAATAATGTCTAAATCTAAAGGATTAATATTATCAATTAACACTAGAAATAAGTCATTTAATTTGCTAGAAGAAGTGTATAAAGATTTTGGGGTTATATTTCATCCCAAAACACCTGTGATAGAGGTGGAAAACTTTGTAAAGGAGAAACTAGATGCAAAAGCAAATAGTGAAGCTTCAAGCGAAGTACGACAAGCAGATAGTGAGAGAACAAGACTTGTTGGAAAAGCTAAAAAAACTGAGGTTTCAAAAGAAACAAGTTGCTTGGAAGATGCACCAAATAAAATATCATCCAGCAATAGTATAAAGAGAGAGGATAAATAGTTATGAAAAAGATACTTTTACTTGCGATACTTGTCGCCTTTTTAAATGGGTGTGCCTATAATCCTGTAATTGACACAGGTGGAAAATCAGGAACTTTCAATACAGACCAAGCCAAAGAAATAACAAATGATTTGCAACATTGTAAAACTCTTGCAGATCAGAATAGCACTTTTTTGGGTGGAATAGTTTTTTGGATTGAAAGCCCAACTGCTGATACTCAACATGAATCTATTTATAGAAAATGTTTAGTGAATCGTGGCCACTCGGTATTAAATTAAAGGAGAGAAAGATGAATAATAAATCAGAAATACAAGATAAAGCATTTAAAAATTTTACTATATTTTTAAAAGAAGTATTAGAAAAATCAAAAAAAGTTCATGAATTACCAACATCAGAATTTTTATTAGATGATTTAATGCAAACATTATTTAAAAATTATAGATGGGAAAATGCTTTAACTAAAGAAGATATGGAAAGTTTTATTAAGCAAAGTAAAAACTAAATGCCAAAACTAATACCTAAAGCAAAAAAATTAGCTTTCATCTGTGCTAAATGTTTTACTCAAACAGCAGATAAATTAGCATGGTTTGTAGGCAGTACCCTTTACAATGAGTCTTTACTTTGTCGGACTTGTTGGCAAGGGCAATTTAATAAACTGACAGAGAAACAAAGAAAGGAATGGGCTTTTTATGCTATTAAAAAACCAAGATAAAATTGCAGAAATAAGTTATCTGATTCCACCATGTTTAAATATGTTTGGTGTATCAGAAGATCAAAACGATAAAGTTTTGAAAAAGATTTATGGTTTGCAATTAAAGAAGATGCGATTAATGCGTGGCCTAACTCAGACAAAAGTTGCCAAAGCAATTAAAGTAACCTTTCAGCAAATACAAAAATATGAAAAAGGAGTAAATGCTGTAAGTGTAATGAATGAACTTAAATTTTGTGAGTTCTTTGATTGTGATAGAGATTACTTTGTTCAACCAATTACTGAAAATGGTTACAAGTTCTTAAACAAAAAGAGAGAGAGGAATGGAAATGATAGTCAAAAGTAAAGATAAACATGGCAATCAAATAGAGTTTAATCCTAAAGGTAGAGGAGCAAGATATACTGTAAATGGATTAAGAAAAAAAGGCGTTACTACAATCATAGGCGAAAGATTTGGAAAAGGTGCTTTGATGTGGTGGGCTGAAAATTGTGTTTATGAAGCATTAGGACAAATGCTAAAACATAATAAGAAACCTGTTGATGAAATCCAACAAAATATGGATGATCTTAAATACAGGGTTAAATCAATAAAAGAAAATGCTATGCACATTGGAACTAATATGCACTCTTTAGCTGAAGATTATATTTTAGGTAAAGAAGTTATTACTCCAACCACAGAACCACTTAAAACTATGTTTAGTAAATTTAAGAAGTTTTGGGATAAGAAAAAAATCAAGGTAATTGAAACAGAGAAAACATATTATTCAAAAGAGTTGGATGTGTGTGGAACTTTAGATTGCCTTGTTAAGTATAAAGGTAAGATTGGAATATTAGATTTTAAAACATCTAAGGATTTTTACCCTGATATGCCAATACAAATCCATACTTATAAAAAATTAGTAGAAGATTCTACTGATTTAAAAATAGAATTTTTGGCAGTTATTAATATTCCAAAAGAGCCTGTCAAAGATGTTAGTATGAGGATATTTCAGATTAAGCCTAAATACTTAAAAGGTTTTAAAGCTTGTAAATATCTTAATAGCCTAGAAGAAGATTTTAGGCAAAGAAACTTGGAATACAACAAAGAGAGGAGCAACTAATGATAGATGTACGATTAGTCTTTCAAAAAACTAACCTAAAGTATGACCCTGAAGCTGGAAGAAAAATACAAGAATCTCAGGGTAATATGAAATTTTCAGCACACGCAGATAGTATTGAAAATTTAATTGGGTTATTAAGAAAACAAGTATCAAGAAATAAAGATGTTAGTGGAGAGTTGATATTTGATATTAGCACTAACAAAAAAGAACAAGAAGATTTAGATAATAGTATTGTAACAAATCTTTTTGAGAAAGGAGAGAAATAATGTACCAACAACAAAAGCAACCATTTTGTGCTTTAACTTTATATTTGAATCCAACAGGAAATAAATCTCCTAAATTTGAATACAAAGCTGATGCCAAAAGTTTATTTACTTGTAGCTTAACTAAGAAAAAATATAAGCTATCACAAATAAATGAATGGTATTTAACAGAGGGAGTTCAAAACTTTGTTAAACAAGGTTATACAGGTAAGTGGATGGCTAAAACGCAACAAATTGAAAATCCTAAACCATACGACAAAGGAGATTTTCAAATGGTTTTGAGTTTTATTATGATTAAGCCATATAAACCTCAACCAAATGTAGATGGTTTAAAACCTATGAGTCAAAGCATCCCACAGGTTCAGCCACAACAGGTTGAAGTTGCTAGAAAGCAACCTGATGAATCTTTTGATGATGATTTACCACCATTTTAATAAACTAAAAGAGAGACTAAGTATGTGGTCGCTATATAACAGAGAATATATAGTTGGCTTCATACTTGGCTTTGTAATAGGAGCAATATTGTTATGAATTATTTAAAATTAGATACAACAACAAATGAGTATCATTATGATTTTCCTTTAGATAAATTAGAATATTTTAGACTTAAAAATTTTCTAACAAATAAAGAAATGGCTGAAAAACTTGGTATTAGTTTTCGTAATTATCAAAGAATAACATCAGGTAAATATAAACCTAAAAATAATATTCATGTTAAAACTGCTAAAGCTATATATGATTTTTTACAAAGAGAGGGTAAATGAAACAATTAGAACTAGACTATCCAGCCCATAATTATACAGAAACAAGTATTTCTGCCTTTAACAAACAAAAGCCTAAATTAAAAACTAAAAGAGAAAAGGTATTTGAATTTGTTAAATCTCAATCCTCTACAAATTATCAAATTGCAGATGAATTAGAAATGCCATTATCTAGTGTATGTGCTAGGGTTAGGGAATTACAACTTCTTGATTTAATTGAAGATAGTGGAAATAGACGAGAAACACCTTATGGTAAAACTGCGATAGTATGGCAAAAAAAAAAGTAGCAACTAAAAAAGAAAAAGAATGGATGCGTAAAGTATCTGAATTAGATTGTTATTGTTGCGGTTCTCCAGCAGAGGTACATCACATCAGAAAGCATACAGGAATGGGCCTGAGACCCTCACATTTTGACACAATCCCATTATGTAGCCACCACCATAGGACAGGCAAAGATTCAATACATTTGGGTAAGAAATTATTTATTCAAAAGTATGGAACTGAACAAGAGATATTGAAACAAGTAAAAGAGAGGATTAACAATGACTCGTAAATCTGGTTATTTCATCTGCTATCGTAACATTTGGCAACATCCTGTGTTTAAGAACCTATTACAAGCTAGTTGCTGGATTTATATGATTAGTTCAGCTTCACACCAAGATAAGACATTAAGGTTTTTAGATAATTCAATATTTGTAAGGCGAGGAGAGTTAATAATGCCTTTAAGGGTAAATGCCAAAAGGTTTAAAATGACATATAGCGAAATGCGAACTTTCATACTAAGGCTGGTACGAAGAAAGATGATAACCACTAGACACCACCAGCTACAGCCCACCAACAACCACCCAAGCCGAAAAGTAACGATTATAAGTGTTGTAAATTACGACAAATTTCAATATGTGGATAACGAACAACCACCTACAGACCACCTATCGCAACAAGGACTAAATAACAATACTAATAAACAAATACTAAATAGTAGGTCAAGCAAAGACAAGGTTGTGAATAATGGGTATAAAGAGATTGGTACTGAGGGAGATTATATTATCCTTATGAAAGACAAGAAAAAATATTTAAAACATAAATATAAGGATGAACCTATAAAAGACTATTAATGAGGAATTTATTGCGAATCTTTAAGTATGTCAGAAAAAGATTGATAAAACTGTCCATTGAAAATAAAATGCTTAAAAGACAGCTTGAATATTATAGAGCAATAGTAGAATCCAGAGAAAATAGAAAACATTAGTGAAATACATTAATATAATAAATAAAAATCAATCATTTCAAATTATTCAGAAATTTCATTATTCAAATGTTTTACCAAGAATAACTAAATATTATTTTGGTTTATATGAAAATGATATTTTAGTTGGAACAATTACTTTGGGTTGGGGAGTAAGACCAAAACATACTATTAAAAAACTTTTTCCATTATTAGATTCAAAAGATTATTTAGAAATAGGAAAAATGTGTTTAGATGATAATATGCCAAAAAATTCTGAAACTCAATTTTTATCTTTAATTGTAAGTTGGTTAAAAAATAATTTACCTGAATTAATATATTTATTTACTTGGGCAGATGGAATTATGGGTAAAGCTGGTTATGTATATCAAGCATTTAATATGAAATATGGTGGTTATATTTGGACTGATTGTTATGTTTCTGCAAAAGGAGAAAAAATACATCCAAGAACAATACAAGGTATAATTGGTAGTAATAGTAAAAATTTAAAATATGGTTCAAGACCTAACGATGAACAAAGAAAAAAATTAAAATTATCAAGATTAAAAGGTAAGCAATTTAGATATATATTACCTTTAAATAAAAAAGGTAAAAAAATGCTTAAATTATCTTTGGTAGATTGGTTTCAAAAGTACCCAAAAGAGAAAGATTTAGAATGGAAAATAAAACAATATAATAGTGATAATTATAAATATACTAATATTATTCCAATAAAGTTTCAAAAAATTAATGATTTTAATAAATTAAATATTAATACACAACCAGCATTATTATAAATGGTAAAAAAGAAGTCAAAATATCGCCACATTTCAATATGCAATAAAAAGTTTTATTTTTACGAAATTAAATGGATAGATGTAATAGGAGATTCAGGTCATGCTTCAGAAAAAGAATTTCATAATATGAAACCAGCTTATATGACAACCAATGCTTATCTATTTAAAAAAAATAATAAATATGTTTGGACATTTGCAAGTTATGATGAAGAAACTTTTAGCGATAGAAACCTAATACCTAAAGGATTGATATTATCTATGAAAAAGGTAGAGGTTTGATACCATTATTTCCTAATAAGAAATATAATATTATCTATGCAGACCCACCATACTCTTTTAATTCTCCCAAATATCAAGATGGTAATAGAGGTTTTGGAAACAGAGTTGAAGATAGATATAAAACTATGTCAATAAAAGATATTTGTAATCTTCCTGTAAAAAACATAACAGATAATGATGCTTTACTATTTATGTGGGTTGTGGATAGTCATTTAAAAAAATCTTTTGATATTATTGATGCTTGGGGTTTTAAATTTGCTACTATTGGTTTTGTATGGGTAAAACAAACAAAAAATAATAATTTTTATTATAATCTTGGTAAATATACTATGAAATCAACTGAACTTTGTTTGATTGGTCTTAAAGGTAAATTAAAAAATATAAAAAAATCAAATAATGTTAAATCTTTGTTATTAGCTGATAGAACAATACATTCAAAAAAACCTGATGAAATTAGAGATAGAATAGTTGATTTGTGTGGGGATATTCCAAGAATTGAATTATTTGCTAGACAAAGAACTCAGGGTTGGGATTGTTGGGGAAATGAGGTATAAGAATCAATAATGAAAAACGACAAAACTAAGGCAAATGGTGTAAAAAAACCAAATGGTGTGGGTAGGCCCAAAATAATACTAGATATAGAAATACTTAAAAAACTAGCTTCTATTGGATGTCCAACTTATGAGATAGCAAGTGTGCTTGGAGTATCAGCAAGAACTTTAGAAAGAAATTATGCCGAAATTATAGACACTCATAGAGAAAAAGGAAAAGCATCTTTAAGAAAGAAGATGTTTGATAAAGCTATTAAGAAAGATAATACCAATATGCAAATTTGGCTGTCCAAAAACTATCTTGGAATGAAAGATAAAACTCAAACAGAAACTATTACAGAACCCTTACCTTTAATCATTGATGGCAAAGCCGAAGAAGTTGAAGTAAATGGCAAAGAAAAAGGGTAATCTTTATGGAAAGGTTATTGAGTACACTCGTACTGAAAATGGTACAAGCATAGGCAGAAGACCAAAAACTTCATCAATGAATAAGAACAAAAGAAGATCATTTAAAAAATATAGAGGACAAGGTAAATGAAGCGAACTAACTTCTATCCCAATGGAGAGTTTATTCCTTATCAAATGCCACAGGATTTTAGAAAAGCATTAGGTAAAGAAGCCTGTGGTAATTGTGGTATGTATTCGTTGCCTAGAAATTTTTGTGGTGTATATAGAACAAAAGGAGTAAAGGATAATTTTGTTTGTAATAAGTGGAGAAAAAGACACTTTAAAAGATAATGGAATTAATAATACTAACAGATGGGTTATATCATCTAGTTCCTGTAACCGAAGCTATGTTAGAAGATATAGTTCTAGTAAATGATACAATAAATTGTTTTGACCTTTGTGATATTTTAAGAATTAAATTAAGCACTTATGCAGATTATCCTATTAACCAACACATGATGAATGATGGTAGTGGAGATTTCTATGGGTGTATATGCAAATAAAAGATTCAAAAAATTATTTAGTAGTAATAATATTATAGATGTATCGGTTGATTTAGGATTGATATTATTTGATGTTTTAAGTTCTCCTATTTTAATAGTCGTTAGATTATTAAGATATATCTTCAATAAATTCTTTAAGAAATTTCTAGTAAAAGGTATTAAAAGAATAATTGTTATGCTAAAAGGTAAAAATGAATGAAAAACTTATTACAGCTTTATTGGCAATATTATTGGCTTTGGGTGGTTGGACTCTATCAAGAACATTCTCACTTTCAACAGACATGGTGCTTATCAAAGAAAAAGTATCGTCATTGGAAGAAAAGATTGATGGAAAGTTTAAAAAGAAGAAAAAAAAGAAGAAGAAATAATGTTTAATGATAGATGGTTCATAATATTATTATTTTTTATATTACTTGGTGCTGGATTATCAGGTTGTAGTAATAACAATATCTGTCCTGACTCAACAACATTAGAAATAGGAGAAACTTCTAATGGTAAAGAAAAAAATACTAAATCCATTAAACAAAGTTTTAAATGGGGAAAGAAGAAATGTAATGAAACCAATTAGTGAAAATACACACTTTCATACAGATTTAAAAACATTGGCTATGATAATTGGTGCAATAGCAATAGCAGTATGGACTTATAGTGAAATTAATAACAGAATTATATCTCTAGAAACTGCTAAAGAATTAATGGTAGCAGATTTAGAAAAGAATACAGAATTTAGAATCAAGTGGCCAAGAGGAGAATTAGGTTCACTTCCAGCAGATAGCGAACAATTTATGTTAATAGAACACATGGCTGGTCAATTAGAAAAGGTAGAAGTACAACTTGAATCAGGGATGCACAATAAAGTTAATATAGAATTTTTAAAACAACAGGTTGAGAAACTTCAGTCTGATGTTGAAAAGTTAAAAGATAAAGTTAGAAAGAATGGTAGCCACCAATGATGGAAAAAATATTAACATTATTAGTAGGACTTTTAATTGCTTTAGGTGGTTGGAGTTTATCTAGGACATTTGAATTATCTACTAATCAAGCAGTTCTAAAAAACAAAGTAGATCATTTAGAAATGTCATTACAATTAATAGATCAAAAGATGGATGAAATGTTTGATATGGATGAAGAAATTATGAAACAACATGAAGATTTATTTAAAAAATTAGAACAATCGAATACAGGATATAATTATAATTAGGAGATAAAATGATAGAAACAGTTTTTGCACTTTTATTAATAATTGAAAACGAAATTAAGGAGCATCGTATTCAAGACTCATTATCTCAATGCTTAAAAGCAAAAAGATATGCTATGAGAGATAAAAAAGCTGGAGATAGAGTTCAATATCAATGTATTAAATCAAAAGCTAACATAGAAATATATATGGGAGAAAAGAAGATAACATCTTTAATATTAGAATAATATGACAGACGAAGATAGGACATACGAAAACGAAGTGAGAATTTATAATGATAGATTGGGTAGTAGAAAAGATAGGAAAAATATCAAGGTCAATATTCCATTGGACTTGGAGAGTACAAACTCACAGGAAATATTACAAGAACAGGAAGAATGATAAATGAATTTTATATTAACCATGTTTATCTGTGCAAGTACAGCACAAGGAATACAATGCTTACCACCTGTCAAATTTGATATTTTATATAAAGATGGATATGATTGTATGGTAGATGGTTATATAAAAGCACACGACAAATTAGTTGCAATAGGTAGGGATGAAATTAACAAAAATAAGATATTCATAAAGTTTGGTTGTTATGAAGATTTCTCTAACAAAAAGTCAACATAAAGTAAGTCAATCTAAAAAAAGATTCAGAGTTCTTATATCAGGTAGAAGATTTGGTAAGACCTATCTTTGTATTACTGAAATGATGAAGTATGCAACGAAACCTATGCAGAATATCTGGTATGTTGCACCGACCTTTAAGATGGCTAAAGAAATATGCTGGTCTAATCTTAAAATAATTCTAAACGAGTTTAATTGGATAGAAGATATTAACGAAACAAATCTAACCATAAGAATCAAGAAATCTAATAGTGTTATAAGCTTAAAATCAGCAGATCAACCTGATGCTTTAAGAGGTACAGGATTAAATTTTTTAATATTAGATGAGTTTGCCGATATAGATAAACGAACATGGTTTGAAGTATTAAGGGCATCTGTTTCTGATACTTATTCAAAAGATAAATCAAGTGGTCATGTTTTATTCACAGGAACACCAAGAGGTTATGGTAATTGGTCTTATGAAATGTATCTTAAAGGAAAGCAAGACCCTGAATGGGAGAGTTTTCAATTTACTACACTAGATGGTGGAATGGTTGATAAGCAAGAACTTGAACAAGCTAGATTAGACCTTGATGTTAGAACATTTAGACAAGAATTTGAGGGTACATTTGAGAACTATGCTGGTGCTGTTTATTATAACTTCCATCCTGTTGAAAGTGTTAATGATAAACAAATAGATTGGAAAAAACCTTTACATATTGGGATGGACTTCAATGTTGACCCAATGTCTGCTTGTGTAGCACAAATAGAAAAAGAAAAGATTTATTTTGTTGATGAGATAGTGATTTATTCAAGTAATACTGATGAAATGTGCCAAGAAATACATGATAGATATGGAACTAAAATACCTATCTTTATATATCCTGACCCAGCTTCAAGACAAAGAAAAACATCTGCTGGTGGGAGAACAGATTTAAGTATTTTACAAAATGCTGGATTCAAAGTTAAAGCAAAATTTAAACACACAGCAATTCGTGATAGAGTCAATGCAGTTAATTCAAGACTCAAAGATTCTTTAGGAAAGAGATATATTTTTGTTTCACAATCTTGCAAAACATTGATAAAAGGATTACAAAGACAAATATACAAGGAGAATACAAATATTCCTGATAAGGAAGATGGTTACGACCACATGAATGATGCTTTGGGTTATTTAATAGATTATGTAAAACCCTTGACTATCCAAGCACCATTTAGTCAACCTGAAAGATGGAATATTAAACAAAGGCAATATGGCATACAGCAAAGATCAAACAATAGATACTCATAAAGATTTCAAAGAAGCAATAAGTAATTGGGAATATTATATTAGATCATTTAATGGTGGGTATGACTATATGGTCGGTCAATATTTAAACAGATATAATTTAGAACTTGACAACGAGTTTAATCAAAGACTTGCAAACACTCCTTGCGACAATCATTGTAAAAATATTATTCAAATCTATTCTTCATTTCTTTTTAGAGTAAAAGCTTCAAGAGATTTTGGAGATATGGCAGATGAAGCTAGTTTAGGAACTTTTATGAAAGATACTGACCTAGATGGAAATAATTTTACAACAGTTATGAAACAAGCCCAAAATTATGCTTCAATTTATGGACATTGTTTTTTAATTTTAGACAAACCAAAAGTTATTACAAAAACAAAAGCCGATGAACTGCAACAAGACATTAGACCTTATCTTTCTATTGTAACTCCTGAAAATGTTTTAGATTGGAATTACAAAAGAGAGGTAAATGGAAAATACTCTTTGGATTATTTAAAAGTGCGAGAAGAAGTTGATAGAAGTGGTGGAACTTATTATAGAATGTGGTTTCCTGATAGAATAGATACTGTTTATTTAAAAGCAGATGGTTCAGAACCAACTTTAATAGATACTGCCGATAATCAGATTGGTAAGATACCAGCAGTTATCTTATACAATGCCAAATCGCACAAAAGAGGTATTGGCCAATCTGACCTAACTGATATTGCTGATTTGCAGAAAGCAATCTACAATGAGTTCTCTGAAATAGAGCAACTTATTAGATTAACAAATCATCCATCATTAGTTAAGACTCCATCGGTAAATGCTAGTGCTGGTGCTGGTGCAATAATAGAAATGCCTGAAGAAATAGAACCAAATCTTAAACCATATCTATTACAGCCATCAGGTTCTAACCTACAATCTATTATGGATTCAATAACTAAAAAGGTTGAAGCTATAAATAGAATTGCACACACAGGAGCAGTAAGAACAACTAAAACAGCAGTATCAAGTGGAATAGCTTTACAAACAGAATTTGAATTACTTAATGCTAGACTATCTGAAAAAGCAGATAACCTACAATTAGCTGAAGAACAATTATTTAAACTTTATGCTCTATTCCAGAACACAGAATTTAATGGAGAAATAAATTACCCAGATTCATTTAACATAAGAGATTACTCAACTGACCTTATGTTCTATCAACAAGCAAAAGCAATCAATGTTAAATCTCCTACATTAGTTAAAGAAATAGATAAAGAAATTGCAAGAGCAGTAGTAGATGATGATGCAAAACTAAATATTATTTTTGATGAGATAGATACAAAACCTGAAGTTGGAGAATTTACCCAAGACGAAGTTGAGAAAGAAACAGTTGAAGAAGAAACTATTGAATAATATGTATGGCAGATATTTTAGAAGCAACGACAAAATATCGTATCAAGCAAATTGAATTTGCTGAAGCCGAATATTATGAACAACTTACAAAAGTTTTAGATAAGATAGAAGATGAGATAACTTCTTTAGCTGGAAAATCTTTACCTACAACAGATGGAAAGCTAATTGAGTTAAGAGCCGCAATAGCAATAAGACCACAAATTAAAGCTATCTTGGAAAGAGAATATCTAGCTTGGTCAGATACAGTTGTTAGAACAGGATTTAATAAACAAGCTAAAAGAGTTGAAAGAGCATTTAAAACAATAGGAAGAATACCAAAAGAATTTCAAGAATTAACTAAAGGCGACAAAGCTTTAATACAAAATTTAAAACAACAATACTTTACTCAATTCAAAGACATATCAAATACCTTTACAAGAACATTAGCAGATAAAGTTTATCAAAATACTTTATTAGGAAGTGAATTTACTGTTTTAGAAAAAGAATTAAGACAAACAATCAATGGTATTTATGCTAGTTCAAAAGACCCTGAAATTAATAAATTAGTGAACTTTATTAAAAAGAACAAAAACAAAAAATCAATGCAATCTAAAGTAGATAAAGCAGTTGCTAAATTACAATCCAAATTTGGTAGAGATCGTGCTGGAGAGAATATGAAAAGATATGCTGGACAGCTATTAAACGACTCATTAAGGGATTTTGATGCTACTTTAAACTTCAATAAAGCTAATGATGCTGGACTTACTTTTATTAAATACTATGGAGATATTATTCCAACAACTAGAGACCTTTGCAGAAATTTAGTAAATGGTGTATATAACAAGAGACAAGGTGGTCTTTTTACCATTGAGGAAATTAGAAGCCTTTGGCAAAGTAGGAGTTGGTCTGGTAAGAAATCAGGCAATCCACTTGTAGTCAGAGGTGGGTATAATTGCAGACATCAATTTAGTTATGTCAATCCTGATTGGTATGATGATAAAGGCGAACTTGTAATATAAAAGGAGAAAAAATGTCAGATGACAAACAGGTTAATCAACCGCAAAATGATGTTCAGGAAGCTGAAGTTAAAGAAACTAAAACTGACGAAACAAAACCAAGTACCACTTTTAATCAAGAAGATGTAGATAGAATAGTCAAACAAAGATTAGAAGCTGAAAAATCAAAACATCAAAGACAGTTAGACGAAGTTAAAAAACAAGAAGAAGAAATTTTGAAAGCTAAACAAGTGGAAGAAGCTAAATCAAAATCTGAACTTGAAAAGCTTATGAAAGAACGAATAGCTGAAAAAGATACTGAAATTCTTAATTACAAACAAGCAATTAAAAAAGAAAGAATTGATAATCAAATACTTTCTGTTGCTTCAAGAAATAAAGCTATATCGCCAAGTCAAGTTGTTTCATTATTAAAAGATGAAGTAAGATTAACTGACGATAATAGAGTTGAAATACTTGATAATAATAAAAACATCAGATATAACTCTAAAGGCGAACTTTTAACGATTGAAGAAAAAGTTAAAGAGTTCTTAGATGCAAACCCACATTTCTCGCAAGGGTCTTTGGCTGGTTCAGGGAGTCAGCAGAGCATCGGTGGTAAAACTGTAAAACCTTTCAATATTCAGGATTTAGATATGAGTAAGTCAGAAGATCGTGCTAAATATGCAGAGTATCGCAAAGAACGAGATTCAAAACCTACTCAGATTAATTTAACAAACAAATAAATAATAAAGGACAAACACAATGGCAAACGAAAGCACAAGTTCTACACTCTCGGAATTATATACTGAGATTGTAGCTGAAGCATTATTCGTAGCAAGTGAGAAATCAATTATGAGACCACTTGTAAAGAATTATGCAATACAAGGTGGTGGAAAGTCAGTTGAAGTTCCAATCTATGCGGCAGTTTCTGCGGCGGCGGTATCGGAAGCATCTGATTTATCTAACACAGCAATCAATCCTACTTCAGTTACTATAACAGCATCTGAAAATGGAATAATGACTACTCTTACAGATTTAGCAAGAAACTCTGCACCAAGAAATGTTGCGGCAGATATTGGTAAATTATTTGGAGAAGCGATTGCAAAAAAAATAGACCAAGACTTAACAGCATTATTTGATGGTTTTAGTACAGCAGTAGGTTCAGGCTCAACAGCTTTAACTGCGGCTTTAGTATTTCAATCAATCGCAAATGTAAGAAATGCTGGAGTATCAATGGATGGTGTATCAGCAGTTTTACATCCAATGGTAGCTTATGATCTTAAAGCTAATTTGACTAATACTTTTGCAAATGCAAATGGTAATGATGTAGCAAATGAAGCATTAAGAAATGGTTTTGTTGGAAGATTAGGTGGAGTACCTATCTATGAAACAACAAATGTAGCTAACGATGGAACGGCTGGAGACTATAAACAAGGTGTATTCCACAGAGACGCACTAGGTTTAGCAATGATGCAAGACATTAAAATCGAAACTCAAAGAGATGCTTCTCTTAGAGCAGATGAGATTGTAGCAACAGCAGTATATGGAGTTGGAGAATTAAACGACTCTTATGGTGTTGAATTACATTCTGATTCATCAATCCAATAATAATTGGATACTTTGTGAGGGTGGGAAACTGCCCTCACTTTTAATAAAGGAGAATTTATGGATATAAAATTAACAAATGGCAAAAAAACAATAATAAGATCAAAAGAGCAATACGAAGCTAATAAAAATCACTTTCAAATGAGAGGTTTTGCTCCTATTGATGCAGTAAAAAAAGAAATTAAAAAATCTAAAATAAGTGATATTGTAGATAAAGTAGTACAATTAAAACCAAAAAAAAAGACAAGGAAAAAGAAATGAATGAATTAAAAAAATATTGGAAAATGGCAAAAGATAATCCAAAAGTAACTGCTGGTGTTATTATTGCTATTGTAATTATTATTAGTTTGGTAGGTTAATATGACAAACTTTACAGGTGCTAATGTTTGTGATGTTGTAGAAATAGAAACATATCAACCAGATGTTTTTAGTTTTGGTATTGCGTCAAACGATTCTAAAGTTTCATACTACATTACTCAAACAACAAACGATATTTTTAGACAGTTAAGGATTGAGTGGTGGCCTGTATATAAAACAAATGTATATACAGATATAACTGTTTTAAATACTGCTGAAATGGTTAATACAAAAGTTAATTTAGATCAGTTCACAAGAGCTGGTGTATATTTATTTTTATCAAGATATTTTTTACCAT
>VTLG01005884.1_pt1 | contig 33528 bp, 23 predicted proteins | sample 4694571 | NCBI WGS metagenome assembly VTLG01 (sample SAMN12604809, study PRJNA352737) | marine metagenome | biome: ENVO:00000447; feature: ENVO:00000209|ENVO:00000569|ENVO:01000036; material: ENVO:00002151; isolation source: viral sequences binned using virsorter ...
TGCTGGTCTTAGTATTTACAATCCAAATTCTGCAGTAAACGATGCAGGATTATCTGTTTATCAAGGGGATGGTGATACTCCTGCTATTGTTACCGCTGGTAATAATGCAAGTATAAGTGGTTCAGCATCCTCAACTGGTTCGTTTGGTGCTGTTCATGTAGGAGAATCTGCTGTACCTGGTGGTATTAGTGATAGTGTACCAATAGGTTTATCAGTAGTTAACTATGAACAATCTAAAATCAGAATAGCAAGAAAAGGTAATGTTGGAAATTATTTAGATATAACTGGTGGTTCAAGTGGTGGAGTATATAATTCCAACACTTCAGGAACTCAAGCTCATATTTTTAAATTAGCTAATACTGAAATAGTTAGGTTTGATAGTAGTGGAGTAAGTGGTTCATCATCCTCAACAGGTTCGTTTGGAAGATTAGAGGCAGGAACTATATCATCTAGTAAATATATAGGTCAAATTGGTTCTCGTTTTGTACATTCACAAACTGTTGGTTCATCAACTTGGGCGATAAATCACAATATAGGACATAAATATCCTGTTGTTACTGTTTATGATGACGATGATAGAATGATTTTACCTGAACAAGGAACGGCCACAGATTCAAACACATTTACTCTGACATTCAATGAGGCTATTACAGGTAAAGCTGTCGTATCAGTTGGTGGTATAGGTGAGAACGCTGGTGCTAATTTTATTCATACACAAGATGGTACATCTACAAATTGGAGAGTTACACATAGTTTAAGTCAACAATATCCAAATATTACAGTATTTGATGAAAACAATGAGGTTATACTACCTGAAACGATTACTGCTACTAGTGCAAATGAAACTGATATTGTTTTCTCATCACCTCAAAGTGGATATGCTAACTTTTCAATTGGTAGTGGAATACCAAATATAAGTGAAGCGAATGCTGGTAAGTATTTAAAAGTTAGGTCAGATGGAACTGGTGTGGAATGGGTTCCATCTACTAGTAATTTAACTGGATCATTATCAATATCTGGTAGTATTATACCAAATGCACACAATCACCATGACTTAGGTAGTGATGCGATAAGGTGGAGAAATATATATTCTGCTGACTTACAATTGTCTAACGAAGGTACACAAGGAAATGAAGTGGATGGAACAACAGGTAACTGGACAATACAGGAAGGTGAGGATGACTTATATTTATTAAATAGAAAGAATGGTAAAAAGTACAAATTTAAATTAGAGGAGATTACCTAAATGGCTATTTTTAGTGGTGACATATTTGCAGAACAATACGTAATATCATCTTCTGTTACAATAAAAGAGATTAGTTCAGCGTCTGGTTCAACTTCTTTTGGTGATAGTTCAGACGACACTCATCAGTTTACTGGTTCTATAAAATCTACTGGTGCTATAATAACTGATAATCTTGTTCGAGTTGATGTACTTGATGGATTGTGGTTTAATGGTGGTGGTTCATCTACTTTTAGTCCATCACCATACATAGGATACACTAGTTCACCAACTGGAACTGGTTGGTTTTGGCAACTACCAAACAACGGAACAGAAAAGTTTAGTTATAAACTAGGGGCTACTGAAGCTTCGAGACAATTTAGAATCGTAGGACCAAATTGGGAAAGTAGTGCTATTATAACTGGAGATGGTAGGTTAGCTTTAGGTGCTGATAAGTTTGAACTAACCGATAATCCATCGTCACAGTTACATATATCTGGTTCTGATTCTTTGAGTTTGGTTAGAGTTGAAAATAGTGGTGATAAACTATTTGAAATTATTGGTTCTCAAATAAGTGGTTCATCAACCTCAACTGGTTCGTTTGGTAATTTAGTAGTAGCGTCAACTGGTTCGTTTAGTTCATTGGTTGTAGCCGATGCTATACAAGGTAGAACTGAAATAAAGGGTAACTTCGTACCTCGTGGTGCACTTAATAGTGGAACAAATAATGTCGTCATAGGAGATGGTGCATACAGTAGTGGAGTATCTGGTGTTAGAAATGTAGTCATAGGTCAAAATGCCTCTGGCGGTGGAACGATGACAGATGTGGATGATAGTGTTATTATAGGATATCGAGCTGGATACAAACTCATCGATGGGTATTACAATGTTTACATCGGCCCTCAAGCAGGTTATAACAATACAACTTCTAATACCAATGTTGGTATCGGATACAATGCCCTATACACAGACGGTAGTATTTATGGTAATAATGTTGCCATCGGACATAACGCGTTATACCTTCAATCCGGCTCATCCTCTCAGATGGAGAACACAGCCATCGGAGCATCGGCTGGTGCTTCGGTGACGACAGGTGCTAGACAAGTTTTCGTAGGATATGCTGCGGGTACGGCCACAACCACAGGTGCTTACAATACCATGATGGGTTGGAGAGCAGGATACTCTAACACCACAGGTGCATATAATACTTTTCTTGGAAACTATGCTGCTAATAGTAACCTCACAGGTACACAAAATGTAGCGATTGGAAATCAAGCTGCATACGGTGGAACGAAAGCGAACAAATATATTGCGATAGGTTACGATGCCTTATATTACTTAGGAGCTACAACAACACATGAGGAATCCGTTGGTATAGGATATCTCGCTGGTAAGTATGCAACAGGTTCCTATAACACATTCGTAGGTTCTGAAGCTGGTAAAGGTGGAACAACATCTGCTCCTTATAGTTCAGGTCAACATAATACAGCACTTGGATATCAAGCTCTTAAAGCTTTCACAACTGGTAATTACAATGTAGCTATCGGAAGAGAAGCGTTACCTGCTTCAACATCAGGTGGTTCTAGTGTAGCAATCGGGTATGCAGCTGGTCTTAGTATTACAACCAGTAATCTTAATGTTTTAATTGGATATCAAGCAGGAGCTCAACAAACTACAGCAGATAATAATACTGCTGTAGGTTCTTATGCGTCTCAACATAACTTCAAAGGTACTGAGGTTACTACACTTGGATATAGAGCTGGTCGATATGCAACTGGTTCATACAACACATTCGTGGGTTCACAAGCTGGTCTAGGTGGAACAACCTCTGCTCCTTATAGTTCAGGTGGAAGTAATACTGCTATTGGATATGCCGCTCTTGACGCTTTCACAACTGGCCATAGTAATGTCGCTATCGGATATCAGGCAGGAACAGACATCACGACCGGACATGAGAATACAATCGTTGGATACCAGGCAGGAGAAAATGTAACGACTGCCGACAACAATGTCATAATGGGATTTCAGGCAGGTCAAAATCTAACCTCTGCTAGATACAATGTCCTAATCGGTGATGGTGCGGGTATGAATTTAACCGCGGCAAATGATAATAACGAAAATGTATTCATTGGTAATTCTGCAGGTAGGATGGCTGATAACGATGAAGATGGAGTAAATCAAGGTGCTACAGACAATGTTTACATCGGTAGTGGTGCTGGTTACTATTTAGACGATGGTGCTTTCAATGTCATAATCGGTAAAGAAGCAGGAAAGAGTGCATCTGGTACTCAAAGAAATCCTATCCGAAATGTTATTATTGGAATGGAAGCAGCCTATGATATTACGACAGGAGACGATAATGTGATAGCAGGGTATCAAGCTGGTGCTAATATCACCACAGGATATGATAATACCATACTTGGAAAGGGAGCTGCAACCAATATGACCACAGGATATTCAAATGTCAGTATTGCTCCAGCTTCACTTAACTTTAATGTTACAGGTTACGCTGCTGTAGCAATAGGTCAGAATGCAGGATATTCATTTGGTCGTGGTGGTGGTCATACACCTATTGGTAGTATATTCATAGGAAATACATCTGGATACTACGCAACTGGCTCTTACAACGTTTTTGTAGGATATGAATCTGGAAAAGGTGGGACTTCAGGAACTCCGTATAGTTCAGGTGAACATAATATTGGTATGGGATATCGATCTCTTTATGGTTTCACCACAGGTGATGATAATGTTGCTATTGGTGCTTACTCAGGTGATGCGATAACATCTGGAACTTACAATATTGCTATGGGACAGTACTCACTATCATCTGTTACCTCAGGTGGTTCAAATATCGGAATTGGTAGATTGGCTGGTAGTAATAATACCACTGCAAATAGTAATATGTACATCGGATATGCGGCTGGTTATGCTAATCAAACTGGAGTCTATAATACCATAGTAGGTAACTATTCCGTAGCACAGTCAACTGGAGTGGTAAACTTTAACGGTGTAACGACTTTGGGTTTTCAAGCTGGATACTATGCGACTGGTTCTTACAATACATTTGTAGGTGCGTATTCTGGAAACGGAACCTCATCTGCTCCTCATAGTTCAGGTACAGCTAATACTGCCGTTGGATATAATACTCTTATTAATTTCACAACTGGAACTCAGAATACAATAATAGGTTCTTATGCAGGTGACGCTATAACATCTGGTAATTATAATACATTTGTTGGCTCGGGTGCAGGTGGTGCTATCACCACAGGTGTACAGAATACATTTGTTGGTAGGAATGTAGGAACTGGTGCTGATGATGCTAATTACAATGTCGCTGTTGGTGATACTATAATGAATGCAAACTTTGGTAATACTAATATAGGTATAGGATATAATGTTGCAACGTCTATTACAGGTACTGGAAACATAGCAATTGGAAATAATGTAAATATTGCATCAAATTCAAGAAACTATACAATCGGTATCGGAGTTAATGCTCTAAGGAATAACAATACAGCATACATTATTGCTATTGGTTTTCAAGCTGGAGAGGAAAATACTTCTGGTGACGAAAATACATATTTGGGTTATAGTGCTGGTTGGAAGAATCAAACTGGTCAATACGTTACTGCTGTTGGTTATGAAGCTGGTGCATACGCAACCGGTTCTTCTAATACATTTATAGGTAATGCATCAGGTAAAGGTGGAAACTCATCTGCTCCGTATAGTTCAGGTCAACTAAATACTTTTATTGGAAAAGGTGCAGGTAAAGAATTTACAACTGGTGGTTACAATAATGCACTTGGTGCTGAAGCGTTGGATGCGCTAACTACAGGTGTTGAAAATTCAGCTATGGGAGTTGGAGCGTTAGGTTCTATAACAACTCAAAATTCCAATGTAGCTATTGGTGGTTACGCGGGTACGAGTATAGCTGGTTCAGATGCTATAGATAATGTAATCATCGGTAATTATGCTGGAACTGGTGGAAGTGGAGATCTAAAGAGAAGTATTGCTATAGGTAAAAATGCTCTTAACTCTACAGGTAATGCAGATGTGATTGGAGCAGTAGCGATTGGGTATGATGCTCTAACAGCTGCTAACAACGGAAATATTGATTACTCTGTAGCAATCGGAGCTTCTGCATTAGGAGAACTACAATCAGGTCAACAAAATGTAGGAATCGGATATCAAGCTCTAACTGCAACAAATGGTGGTCAGTTTAATGTTGCTATGGGGGCTGAAGCAGGTAAGTTTAATGTGACTGGTACTGGAAATATTTATATGGGTTATCAGGCAGGTAGAGGTCTTTTTAGTAACTCACATAGTTACAATGTTGGACTCGGATATCAATCTCTATATGATGTCACAACAGGCGGAAGTAACGTAGCAATCGGTAAAGGTTCTGGAACTAACATCACCTCAGGTCCAAGAAATGTATTATTGGGTACTGATGCGGGTGATACCATCACAACAGGTGAACAGAATATTCTTGTCGGTTCTAGTGCAGATGTGGATTCTAACGCCGGCTCAAACAGAATAGGTATTGGATATAATGTAAGTGTTGATGCTGACCACAAAACAGTTATTGGTGCTTCAACTCAGACAAAACTTTTTCTTGGTACAACTACAGGTTCAATGGCTGTCATAGGTGGAAAAGATGAACCTAGTCAGCCTTACGCTGGAACTGAAACTCCAAAATCTGGACTAAGAATTAGTGGTCACACTCAAGGTGGTGCGGCTCCAAGTGAACCAGCTCAAATAGTAATACATGATTATTCGAGTAGTACGAATGGTGGAAGAATAAAATTTGAAAGAAATAGAAATGATGGTGTTTCTTATGTACAAAATAATGATGTTGTTGGAGAAATACAATTTGTTGCTTCAAGTTCATACGATTATGATGAGACATTTGGTTGTAGAATAGCAGCTATTGCAGATGACACTCATACAGCAACTAAGTTAGATACCGCTTTAACATTTTGGACAAATGCAGATAGTAATGGTAGAGTAGAACATTTTAGAATTGCACACGATGGAACACTAACTGCAACGGACACGACTATTGGTTCAAATTCAGATGTCAGATTGAAAGAAAATATAGTAGATTTTAATGGTGGTTTAGATATTATAAATAAATTGAAACCAAAAACATTCAACTTCATAAATCAAACGGAACATATGGAAGGTACTAGAAGAGGATTCATAGCTCAAGATATTATGGAAGTTGATAATTATTGGATAAATGAACATAATATACCAGAAGATAATGTAGATTATCCATTGGTTGAAGATACAGACGGAACAAGCTATGTTTCTAAACTTGGTGAAAAAGATGCTATGTATGTATCTGCTATACAAGAACTAACAGAAATCGTAAAATCTCAACAAAAAGAGATAGAAGAACTAAAAAAGAAATAAAAAATTGTATTTAACATATTTATGTTATATTTATATAAACTATTAACTTAAAATAATATAGGAGAATAAGTTATGGCTGAAGAAGCAAAAGTTGTTGAAGCATCTAATGAGATTAAATTTTCAGAAGAAGAGTTAAAAGAGTTAGGTGATTTACAACAGAGTTATCAAGATAAACAAGCTCAGTTAGGACAGATTGCTGTACAGAAGATTATACTTAATCAACAGATAGAAGCAATTGATAATCGTCAAGCTGAACTTGAAGGTGAGTATGAAGAAGTTCAACAGAAAGAACGTGAAATCGTTGAAAAGTTAAACGAAAAATACGGTCCTGGTCAGTTAGATCCACAGAGTGGAGTATTTACACCAGCACCACCTCAAGAAGCTCCTCAAGGTTAATATAAAAAAACTTTCCTAAATAGTGTATTTTGGGAACTTTAAGTTATACTTATAATAGAATAATTACGTTTATTCTAAGATTTTGCATAACAAAAATTAACTAGGAGAAATTCAATGGCAGAAAGAATAGTTTCACCTGGTGTATTCACTCGTGAAAGAGACTTGTCATTTTTACCACAAGCGATTGGTGCAATTGGTGCAGCTATTGTAGGACCTACATCTAAAGGTCCTGCTTTTGTTCCTACCCAAGTAACATCGTTTCAAGACTTTGAAGAAATATTTGGTGGTCAAGATGATAGATATTATACACCTCAAACGGTAGAACAATATTTAAGAAGTGCAGGAGTTGTCACAGTAGTGAGAGTTCTTGGACTAGGTGGTTATTTAGAAGATTGTATTAGGTTAGATGTACATAAAGCAGGAATAGCTTCAGAATCATTGGCTGTATTAGCTCCATCAAGAGGTAATACATCTACAGATTTTAGTGGTAGTACAATAGCTACAGGTGGTACTTGGAATGAATTTGTACTAACAGTATCTGGTAGTGGTATTGGTGGTACTGAATCATACACCCTATCTTTTAATACAAGTAGTGCAAATTACATAACAAAAGTAATCAGTTCAGATCCACAATCTACTAAGAGTGGTAATAATGATTCATCTGTTTATGTTTATAAAGTATGGAGTAGAAGAGCTCATGCTACTGGTTCATATACAGCAGCTCCATATCCATCAGCTTCTGCAGAGATTGTACATAATGGATTAAACTTTATTGATGGCACTAATACCATAGATAATGATGGAAATGAATCTACTGATTGGACTGGTAATAAAGATTATCAAACAGCTAGAACACCATTTTTACAATCACAACTAGTAAATGGTTCAAGGTTTAAACTTTTCAGAGTTTATACTCGTTCACATGGTTCTAATATTAACAAAGAACTTAAGATTGGTATTTTAAACGTTAAACCAGCAGCTGACGTTGCAGGTTCTGATTATGGAACATTTTCTTTACAAGTTAGGGTAAATAATCCAGGTGGTTTGGATGATGACAATATATTAGAACAATACGATAGTTTGACATTCGATCCTAATTCACCAAATTATTTTGCAAAGAGAATTGGTGATAGACATGTAACCATTGACTCTAATGGAAAACTTACTTATTTTGGTACATTACCAAATCTAAGTAAACATATCAGAGTTGGTGATTACGCTTCTAATACTTCTGGTGAGAATAATCTTTCTCAACATCCAAAAGAGGTAGTTCCAATGGGACATGAAGCAGTTTATAATACTGTTCCTGGTGGTGCTAAAATACCAGCAGTCGTATTTAAATCAGACCAAAATAGTGGATTGGGAACATATGATTCTAGTGTATTTTATGGATTTGATTTTCTATCACAACATATTAAAGATGATAATCAGAACTATTTAGCACCAATTCCAGCAACAGCTGCGTTTGGTAACAATGTATCAATGAGTCTAGAAGACTTCTTTGGTCATGATGATGGTAATCCAAATGGAGAATCTACATTTGCTGATGGTTCGACAAAAATTACTTTGACCAATTCAACATTAGCTCAAAGAAAATTTGTTGTTCCTTTACAATGGGGATTTGATGGAAAGAATCCAGCAACTCCATATAATGTTGGTTCATCAATAACTGCAGGAAACACACAAGGGTTTGACCTTTCAAGTTCAACATCTAGTGGTAGTTTGGCTTATAAAAGAGCGATTAATGCAATCAGTAATCCTGATGAATTTGATATGAATCTATTAGTAACACCTGGTGTTATTCATAGGTTACACTCTAACATAACAAACCACGCGATTAGTAAAGTTGAGTCTAGAGCAGATGCACTATATATTATGGATTCAGCAGCTTACAACGATAGTGTTGAAACCGTATTGGATACAGTTAAGAATCTAGATACTAACTATGTAGCAACTTATTATCCTTGGGTGTTAATACCTAATAGGGATAGTTCAATACCAGTATGGGTTCCACCATCAGTAGTATTACCTGGTGTTATTTCATATAACGACCAAGTAGCTCACGAATGGTTTGCACCAGCTGGATTGAATCGTGGTGGATTGACAAGTGTATTAGAAGCAAAAACAAGATTAACACATGCTGAAAGAGATGACCTTTATGAAGGTAGGGTTAATCCAATAGCTTCTTTTCCTGGTCAAGGTGTTGTTGTCTTTGGACAGAAAACACTACAATCTAAACCATCTGCGTTAGACAGAGTAAATGTAAGAAGATTGTTGATTGCGTTAAGAAAGTTTATCGCAAGTACTTCAAGATTCTTAGTGTTCGAACAGAACTCACAAGCTTTAAGAAATCGTTTCTTAAACATCGTGAATCCTTATTTAGAACAAGTTCAGTCTAATAGTGGTTTAAGTGCTTTTAGGGTTGTCATGGATGACACTAACAACACACCAGAAGTTGTAGACAGAAATCAGTTGGTAGGTCAGATATTTATCCAACCTACAAGAACTGCAGAGTTCATCGTACTTGATTTCGTAGTACAACCAACAGGAGCCACATTTCCTGAATAATTTAGGATAAACACTAAATAAATGAAAAGCCCCTCTTACGAGGGGTTTTTCTTTTTATCAAAAATTTGTTTAATTGATATTTATTATTGAATAGAATTAAACGGACTTTTAGGAGAAATAAGAATGGCTACATTAGATCCTTCAGAAATTATGTTTACACCGTTTGAACCGAAAACAAAAAATCGGTTTATAATGTACATAGAAGGTATTCCTGCATATTTAATTAAGACTGCGAACAGACCTCAGATTCAGTTCGAAGAGATAGTTTTAGACCACATCAATGTTAAAAGATATATTAAAGGAAAAGGTGCCTGGCAACCAATTGATATCATGTTATATGATCCTGTGGTTCCAAGTGGTGCTCAAGCTGTTATGGAATGGGTTCGTTTATCACATGAGTCTGTTACTGGTCGTGACGGATACTCAGATTTCTATAAAAAAGACGTAACATTTAATTTGTTAGGACCTGTTGGTGATGTTGTTGAAGAGTGGGTACTTAAAGGTGCTTATATTGAAACAGCTAACTTTGGTGATTTAGATTACGCTTCAAGTGATCCTGCTGAAATCACTCTAACACTTAAATACGATTACGCAATCTTACAATTCTAAGGAGTAAACATGAGTTTTATAAAAGAGATGTTATCTAGTGATGCTAAAATATCATCAAAGAGAACAGTTGGTTTTGCAGCATTTTTTATGTTAATTTGTAGTTGGGGTGCTGATACCTTTACTGCATTTGAAGTAAAGGACAAGATACTTGAATGTTTCATGTACATTTCAGTAGTTGGTCTTGGTGTTACTGCGGCTGAGAAGTTCGGTAAAAAATAAAATAGTTTTAAGACAAAATTAGTTATATATATTAATACAAACAAAGGAGTCATTCATGGCTGATTATAAATTTCCTACGGAAATGGTAGACTTACCATCCAAAGGTCATTTCTATGTTGATGGTCATCCCCTATCTAGTGGTAAAGTAGAAGTGAAATACATGACCGCAAAAGAAGAGGATATACTAACCTCACAAAATCTAATACAACAAGGAACTGTTATTGATGTTTTGTTACAATCTTTAATAGTAGACAAAACAATTAACATTCAAGAATTACTCATAGGTGATAAAAATGCAATCATGGTTGCTGCTCGTATTCTTGGTTATGGTAAAGATTATGAATTTGAATATGATGGTGAAGAACAAAAGGTTGATTTATCTAAAATAGAATCTCAACCAATAGACTTCAGTAAACTTTCAAAGGGTACAAATGAGTTTGCATTTGAACTACCAACATCTAAAAGACAGATAACTTTTAAATTACTAACAGGTAAAGATGAAAAAAATATTGAAGCGGAAGTTAAGGCATTAAGAAAAGTGTCAAAAGAAAGAAGTTCTGAACTAACTACTAGACTAAAAACAATGTTATTATCTGTAGATGGTAAATCTGATAAATCACATATAATAAATTTTGTAGAAAATGAATTTTTGTCAAGAGATTCACTAGCTTTTAGACAACATTTAAATACAATTACACCAGATTTAAATATGACAACCACTATAACTAATTCTAGTGGAAAGGAGATAGAGGTGACAATTCCAGTCACCGTGCGATTTTTTTGGCCTACCACCTGAGTATAAACTTCAGTTACATGAAGAAATATTTCAATTAATCTTACATTCTAAGGGTGGATTTACGTTTTCTGATGCGTATAATTTACCTATATATCTACGTACATTTTATCTAAAAAGACTTCAGAAGTTCTATAAAACAGAAGCTGAAGAGTTTAAAAAAGAGATGAATAAATACAAAAAGTGATATTTATTATTGAGTTATAATACTTAATTTTATTTGGAGAATTTCATGTCTAAAAAGAGAGTTAACGAGGGTTTGGTAGATAAAGCCGTTTCTGCTATATTTGGTGCTGTCGGTAAACAATTAAGAAAGTCTACTCTCAAAGACCTATCTAAAAAAGATCCTAAAATAGCAAAATCAATTGAAGATTTAGAAAAAATACAAAAAGATTTGAAAAATACTTTATCTAAGAAAGATAAAAAATTAGTAAAAAAAGGTGAATATTTCGATTTTGATTAGGAATTAAAATGGCAAGAGAAGACGTTAGGGCATTTAACACTGCTGAAGAGATTAGAAAAGCTGAAGAGGCACAGCAAAGATTTAATAATCTTGCACAACAAGCTGTTGACATAGCTAAAGAAAATCAAGATATAATTAGAAAACAAAATTCTTTTGAAAAAGAACTTTTAGGTACATACAAAGAACAAGAAGTATTAGCTACCTTGTTTACTAAAAAAGGAAAATTAAGAGCTGGAGTAACAAAAAAACAATTAGAGACAGGTTTAAAACAAGTACAAAACTTAAAACAACAACGTCAAGTAATAGAAGACACCTTACCAGGAATTTTAAGTTTTTCAAGAGGAGCATCAGAAGCTTACAATAGTTTTAGATTACTAGCAAAAACACCATTAGGTTTGTTAGGTATTTTAGTTACCATAGGTAAAGTTTTACTAGATGTGATAGGGCAGGTTACAGAGGTAAGAAAAGAATTAGGTGTTTCTGCAGTAACAGCTGGTAAGGTAGCAATAGCAAACAAAGGTCTTGCTATAGCAGCTAAAGGTTTTGGGTTAGAATTAGAAGATATTAAATCTGCACAAAATGCTATTTTAAACGACTTGGGTGGTAGTGTAGATGAGGCTTTAAAGTTGAGTTTAAATTTTGCTCGTACATCGGCAGCAACTGGTCAATCAGCTGATAATTTAGCATCAACTTTAAGTGTCATGGAATCGATATCAAGTGCTAGTAGAGATGTGTTGTTGAATCAAATAAGGTCAAATGCGGCTATGATAGAGGCAGCTGGTGTGGCACCTGCATTAGTTATGAGAGACATAGCAGAAAATGCAGAGTTTTTCGCTTCGTTTGCAAAAGATGGTGGACAGAATCTAATTCAAGCTGGTATTGCCGCTAGAAAACTAGGATTGAATATGAGTGCGGTATCTAGTATAACAGAGTCATTATTAGATTTTGAAAGTTCTATTGAAAAGTCTGTGGAAGCTACAATGTTATTAGGTAGAGAAATAAATACTGATAGAGCCAGAATGTTAGCTTTAACTGGTGACCAAGAAGGTCTGATGAAAGAAGTTCAGAGACTGGTTGGTTCGGAGGCAGAATTTAGTAGAATGAATGTTTTACAGAGAAGAGCTCTTGCAGAGAGTGTTGGTGTTAATGTTGAACAACTTTCAAGGTTAGTAAGGAATCAAGGTCCTCAAGCAACTGGAGCGGCTGCAGGTGGTGCGATGAGTAATGCACAAATCACAACTGTCTCAGATCCAACTGCAAATAAATATTTAAAAACAATAGCCACTAATACAGGTTAACGGAGAAAATTAATGCCATTGGTAACAAATGATAATGAATCAGGATTGGGAGAAAGAGGTTCTAACCTAGGACCTGGTGGAGCAGGTGGGACTAATTATCCTACCGGACAAACAAATCCACCATCAAGTATTCCAAATAGTATTCCACCTGATGTGGTAACATTTGTCAATGGAACTAGGGTAACAAATCCTGATAGAAATGTACCACCAGAAACACCTAATAATATACCACCAGCTCCACCAAGAACTGCTGAAGAGTTAGCTGAATTAGCAAATCAAAGACGAGCTACTAGAACACCACCAGCAAGACCTATTGATGTTTTTGGTGAAATAAGAAGAGGCACTATTGAACCTCAAAGAAGTATCGGTGTAAATTATTTTTTAGATATAGACCAATTTGGTTTTAGTTTAAATAAAAATAGATTAACTACAGATTTTAAACTAAATGAGTTTGGAGGTCCTGAAAGACAACAAGGAAATATATTAGATTTAAAAGGTGACTTTTCACCAGTATATTCTTTTACAAATAAAGCTGGTTCTGTGTTCACAAACACTTCACTCATACAAAAAAAACCAGCTCCATCAGAATTATTTTTAGATAGAAAGGGTGACTTTTCTCCTGTATTTACTGAAAACAGAAAAGCTCCAGCTACATATTTTGCAACTTCTAGGTTACTTGAATTATCACAAACAAATATTTTTAATGGTAAAACAATAGATGAATACTATGAAAGAATAGATAATGCAAATGATAGGTTGAGTATAAAAAGAGGTCGAGGTGGAGTTGATACTGAATTTCCAAGAGTGATACGAAAGGTAGGTCAACGATGGGGTGAAGGGACTTTTCAAGTTCCATTTCAAATTCCTGAAGGAGTTCAAAATGTTATAAATCTTACTAATGAAATTGGTGAAAGTATATTGGGTAGAGAACCAGCTGTATACATAAATAAATTTTCATCTGAAGTATCAAGATTACTACCATTTGTAACATCACCAACCTATTTAGGTAAACAGGTGACACTTCAAAGAAGAAATCCATTTAAATATCCAAGTTCGATTCTGTATTCTTTTAATGGAAATGAAAGTTTAAAAGAAGTAAAAGTTCAACAAGAAGCAAATTCTTTATATAATCAAGCCACTAGTCTAGTAGATCCTAGAGGATATAACCCTCTATCTATATTTAGTGCTCCTGGTGTTGTTATGATAAATAGGATGTCGAGTATTTTAGATCCAGTAACAATTTTTAGAAAAGCACCTGTTGGAGCTTTAGCATTAGCTGGGATAGCTGGTACTTTTAGTGCAGGTGTTCTACAAGCAGCGGCACCTGTTGCTGGTAAGACTGTGATTGACGTTGTTAGTTTAGGTATAAAGGGTGCAGGAAGTTTAGGAAATTCTTTGGCTGGTGCTATAGGTGGAATAAATATCGGAAAGGGTGCTGGTGGTAATTTAAACTTAGGTCAAGGTATTGGAAATATATTAGGTGGGATAGGTTCAGCTGCGAGTGCCATAGGTGGTGCTGTTGGTTCAGTTGTTAGTAATATACCTGTACCTGATTTTACTAAATTTAGTATATCTGGTATTGGAAAGTCTTTAGACTTAAGAGCACCAAGTAGTCCATTATTAGATGCGGCTGGAGGAGTTTTAAAAGGTGTTGGTACTGCAGTGGCTGGTACACTAGAAACTGGATTAGAAGTAGCTCAAGCAGCCGCTGAATATACACGAGATAAAGCCGCTAAATTTACGGAACAAGTTGGTGTTTTTGGAAAGAAAGCTTTACAAGAGGTTGATTTAGAGGCATTTAATAACTTAGGTGTTGATTATGTAAACCTAATAAAGTATGCACAAGATAATTGGGAAGGTAAAAAATATTACGATTTAGATTTTGTACCTTTTAAGTTTCATGATATTAGACACGATGCTCCAATAGTTTTTAGGGCAATACTTAGTGGTATAACTGATACTTTTTCACCAGAATACGCAACGGAGAGGTATGTCGGTAGACCAGATAATGTTTATGTTTATCAAGGTACAACAAGAGAGATAAGTTTTACATTTGATGTTTACCCTAAATCTGATAGAGAGTTAATTAGTATATGGCAAAAATTAAATTATTTAGCTGGATTAACATATCCTCATGTTTCTGCTCCAGGTCCTGATGGTGGTCGTGGTATGATATCACCATATACTAGATTAACAATTGGTGAGATGTATAATGAAGCACCTGGTGTAATAACAGCTTTAACGATAACAGTAATGGATGAAACAACTTGGGAAACTAGTTTTGCAAAGTTACCAAAGTATTGTCAAGTATCAGTAACTTTTGCTTACATAGGTAATAAAGTTATGTCTGCAGAACAAAAATTATATGACTTACCAAGTGTTCCTGAAGTTGATTATGAAACTAGATTAAAGTCACCGATTGGTGAAACTTTAAATTTATTAAAAACTGGTGATACAGGAGCTGGTAGAATTACGGCTTTTAAAGATGCTTTTAATGACGAGAGTGTCTCTCAACAAAAGACAATTGGTGTCGGTGTTAAGTCAGTTAAAAAATTATTAGGTGATGTGGGGCTTGGATAAGATATGAGAAGATATGGAACAACGAGAAAAAAAGTAGATAAATCTGGTAAGAGAGTATTTGGAACAACATATTATCCACAGATACCATTAGATAACTCTGATAGGTTATACACAACCATAGATGGTGAGAGAATAGAAAATATAGCCTTTACATTTTATGAGGATGTAACTTTATGGTGGGTTATAGCAAAAGCAAATGGATTCAAAGGTAAAGTTACGTTTAAATCAGGAGAGGTGATTAGAATACCAGGTAATGTATCTAGTATAGTTGCAAAATTCAAAGAACTAAACAAGTAATTTATGATTAATTTAGAACCAATTCATCCAAGAATTCAAAAAAGACTTTTTGAAAAATCAAAGGCTTTATCTAAAGAGTCTCCATATCCTGATGAGACTGGAGAAGTATTAACTCAATCTGATATGATGACACGAACCACTTTTATAAAAATGGTTTCTGAACAATTACAACCTATAATTCTAATGGGTGGTGAATTGATGAATGATACAACTATAAACTTTGATGGTGATATAGTTGATACTTTTAGAAATGCTAATGGTTATCAAGATATTTATGGACCTAGATTTTTTAAGAAATCATTTAGTGAAGATTTTGATTTGGAAGAGTCAGAGGGTTTTTTTGAGAATGACAAATCTAGACCAATACCAGGTATTAAATCAATAGACGTGTCTTTTAAGGGTGGTACTAAATCATCTAGAGAGGCAACTATAAATTGGACTTGTTGGAGTTTTGAAGAAATAACTAGATTAACTCCACATTTTTTATCACATGGTAGCACTGTTTTGTTAGAATGGGGGTGGGTTTATAATACCAAAAGTTTATTAGATTTACCAACTTTTGTAGATCCTGTAACTGGTATTAATAGAGAAGCTTACGCTGATTACACCGAAGAAATTTTTAGAGGTAAAGGTGATTTTGACATGATGGTTGGTGTTGTAAAAAACTTTGATTACACAACAAGAGAAGATGGTGCCTTTGATTGTACCACAATATTAAGTAGTGTTGGTGTAAATTTGTTTCAATCTCCGATACCAAACGATACTCTGATGGACGCGGGAGAAATTTTTAAGATAGATTCACAAGAAGATACAAATAAAGTTATTTCTAAAATATCTAAAGCTTTAACAAAAGACAAAGACTTAATATCATTTGATTTAAATTTTAGTTTAAAAAGTTTTTTAAAAATTTTTGATAGATATCTTAGTGAAAGAGTTGCATCACCGATAGTTAAAAAAACAAACAAAAAAGCATCATCTAGATTCCCTTATTATGCATTTAGATATGAACCAAATAAATATGTTTGGTTTGGTGACATTAAAGGAGTAGAAAATCCTTTAGCTTCAGGCCTTAAATATAATTATACTGGATTTAAAGATGCGTGGGTTAGATGGGGATGGTTTGAAGATAACATTCTATCTAAATTTATTTCTATGGTTGGTGGTAAAGACAATAAGAATATTATAACACAACTTAGATCTATAGAGTTTGTTAATAATAAATTTGAAAGTGTTAGGATTAAAAGTAGTAAATTTTTAGAGACTATTGATTTAGACCATTACATACTACCTGGTAAATATTCTCCTCAAGGACCTAGTGAGTTTAATACATCTGGTGGGTACACGGCACAATTAGAAGGTGACGATAAATATCACCAAGTATTGTCATCAATAGTAAATGATAAGAAAAATTTTAAACAATTTGATGTCCCTAATAATTCAAAGTTTGGATATTTTAGAAACATGTTGGTTAATATAAAAGTCATATTAGAGGCTTTTGGGGTAAATCAAAGTGGTGTTGAATCGATGTCAATTTCAGATGCCATGTCTAGTTTATTTGATGGTTTAAATACACCGATTGATTTGTGGGATTTTGAATTAAAACAAGATGAAATAGATTCTGATAGGATAAAAATAGTTGATGACCAAGTTACTGCCGTTGATTTTACCAAACCTATATCTACTCAAAGAAGCGTGTATGATGGAACAAACTTTTTAAACATTGGTATTTTTTACTTTCCAGTATGGCAAACTAATAGTATAGTTAAGACTCAGAACATAACCGCAAAAATACCATCAGCACTACAATTATCTGCAATGTATGGTGCTAATGTAGACCAAATTTCTGTCAAGGGAGAACCAGGTGGATTTGGTGAAAAAGAAGGAATCATAGCTGGTGGGTTGGGTAATGATAAACCAGATAAACATAAGTTTGGTGCTGAATTTGCTTATAAAAAACTTTTAGACATAGGAAATTCAGATGGCTTTGCTAACCAAAAATTAACAGAGAATGGTGGTAAACAACATAATGTTGTTGATTTTTTAACTAGAAATTCTGAACAGATGAAAAAAGATTTAAGTGATGAGAGAAAGAAAAGAGAAAAAGAATTAAAGGGTTTGGGTTACTTGGGTTCTCAAGATTCTGGATTTGATGATAGTCAACCAGTTCCATTATTATCATTTTTAGGTGATGTTGATAAAGAAGAAGCTTATTTTTCAACAGTAACTCCAGAACAAGTAGATGGAATAGAAGAGTTGTATGGTAAAAAATATATAGATAAAAAAATGAAACCAAAATTTGTTGAGTCTGTTAATTACATGGTAACATCAAATCAATATGAAACAAAGTCTACAGAAAAAAATAAATCATATATAATTCCGTTAGAAATGGAATTGGAAATAGATGGTACTGGTGGAATATATCCTGGTAATTCATATCACTCTACATACTTACCTAAAATATATCAAGAAAAAACTGTTTTTCAAATATTTGATGTAAATCACACAATAGATTCTAGTGGGTGGAAAACTACATTATCTGGAAAGATGAGAAGTACCATAGGTCAAGTTTATGATAAAATATCAGATGAAAGAAAACTATCTGATATTATTAAAAACTATGATAAACTTAAAGGTTCTAAAAGAGAAAAGGCTGGTGATAGTTTAAAATTTGGAGATGATGGATTCGTGTCCGACACAGCACCAAGTTCTACTGCAGCTTACGTTCCAGGTGCTGGTGCTACTGGTGAAGTTGGTGGTGATATACCAGAAGGGGATGTTGTACAGATTGATGATTTTATTCCAACAAATGAAATATCCGAAGAAGACCAAGCTGATATTGATAATAGAGCTGAAACTTTTGGGGTTCCTATTTTTACAGGAGATAATGGTGGCTAAATTAAAAGAAGATATGGAACGTGTACACGAAAACACAGATTTTAAAGTCAATTTTGCTGGTGTAACTCAAATGGGTGAATTTAGATACACACATGGTGGTTCCGTACAACCTGGTTTAGAATATCACATACATTATACGAATGATAAAAAAGAAGTTTACATGACAGGAGGAATACATAATAGTTCATCTAAAATAATTGAAAGAATTGGTTCACAGAGTTCATTTCAAAGATATACGAGATTAAAACAATCTTCAAAAAGTCAGTATCCTAGAAAACATACACCGTTACCAAATGATAGTGATTATAATATTGGAGAGATTAGTAGATATTTTTGTCAAAAATCTAATGATAAAGATAGTGAGTTGTTTGAAGTATCTATCGATGATTATGATAAACAAAATAATTTATTTAGATACTTTGAAATTACTTGGAGAATTAGCGGTAAAAAATCAGAGGTCATAAGAGATAATCAAAGACTTATAGACTCAATTAGTATCATTAGAGGTAATGAACAACTTAGAAAAATATTATTTCCTCTACAATATTGGAATCCACCAAAAGATTCTGTTGATGATATACAAGCAAAACTAAATAGAAGAAAAATAATGTAATTTAGAAAAATACATTGATATGTATATTAAATGGTTATAGTAGAAAACAACGAACAACTCAGTTCGTTTCTTAAAATATATAAAAAACAAGATAGTATTGTTTTACCTGTACAATCTGATGAACACAAACATCCTGCAGATGATGATATCTGTTTAATTTATGTTCAGATTATTGATGGGGAAGAGTACATCCTATCCTATAATCATAGTGAGTCTCTAAACTTAGATGAACAACCAAACCTAAACTCAGACACAAAAAAATACACCATAGATAAAAAAAGATTACAACATTTAATTGACATCGATGGTGTTGTTGACGTAAATTTATTACACTATATCCAAACAAACCAACCATTAGAAACGGACAACATAGATACAAACTCACATAACTTTTTCAACATGAAACATTATAGAAAGAAAAACATAAACAGAGTTATTCCGATACTAAAACATCTAGAGTTGTGTAGAAAGCTATCTAAGATAATGTTAGATGTAATTGAAAAAAATAAAGAAGATGTCAATCTGTCATATAATGATGATATTCTAAATAACCTATCTTATTTAGAGGGTAATGGTATACAGACCACAGAAGGTATGGTGTATTCTGAATACAATATATTCACATCAACTGGTAGACCAAGTAATAGGTTTGGTGGGACTAACTTTGCAGCTCTTAATAAAAAAGATGGTAGTAGAAAACCATATGTAAGTAGATGTAAAAACGGTGTGTTAGTGGAGATGGATTATGACGCATATCATCTAAGACTAATCGGTGAAAGAATTGGTTATGATTTTCCTAAAGGTTCTGTACATGAACACATGGCAAAGTTTTATGGTGTTGATTATGAAGAAAGTAAAAGGTTATCATTCAAGTATCTATATGGTTTTATTCCTTATGAAGTATCACAATTGAACCCTTTTTTCGCTAAAGTAGAGAATTATATAAAGAAATTATGGGAAGAATATAATAATAAAGAATTTATACTATCCGATATTTATAGTAAGAGAATATATAGGAAAAATTTAGATGATATGAACGCCAATAAGTTGTTCAATTACACAATTCAGTTGATGGAAACTGAGAACAATATGAAAGTTTTATCAGAATTAATTCCCAATATTCAAGACTATAAGAGTAAATTAATACTATATAGTTATGATAGTTTTTTACTTGACTTTAATATGGAAGATGGCTTAGATTACATTAAGAAAGTTAAAGAAATATTAGAACAAAAGGGTAAGTTTCCAGTTAAAGTTAGTTGGGGACTAAACTATCATGAGATGAAAGACATTACGGAGAAGTTTGTATGACTTTAGATTTAAATAAAATAGCTAATGAGTGGTCATATCGAGTTGGTGTTATAGATATTAAAAACCCAAAACACATATATCATTTAAATAATATTTTAAATGAATATAATGTGTCACATAATGTGGTGAATGGTATTATACATAATATAATAAACGAGGTCAAAATATCTAGTAAAGATAATGAAATATTGACCATGATTTTAGGTGATAAGTTTAATGATAAACGAGAAGATATAGTTAAGGGTAAATACAAATCACAACCTTTATCAGCTGGTTCAGGTAATACATTCTCCACTCAAAAACAACATAGTTTAAATGATATAAAAAAATATTCTAGAAAAACAAAAATAATTGTGACCACAGCAGGAACTGTCAAAAAAATAAGAACACAATATGGTGAAAGAATAGCACAGTTAATGGTTAGTAAATCTAAAAATCCAAAAGATAAATATTTTGGACAGGTTTACACTTTTTATCAAGTAATGAAATTATCAGGAATTCAAGTTAGAGAAAGAGTAGCACCTGGTATTGGTTATGAGACTATGCAGATTGATAACTTAGATGACCACTTAAATTCAATGTTAGATATATCAAAACATAAACCATTATCTTTATTTATAAACGGAAAAGATAGTGGTGTTGATATAGATGGTGGTGTTAAAGTTCCTGGTAGTCCAAAAGCTGATTTGGCTTTTGGTATAAAAAATAAAGCTAATTTTTGGGTTTCATATAAACATGGTGAATATAAAGACTCTAGTGGAAAAGAATTAAAATCTTCTTTTCAACAATATGGAACACTAAAAACATTTTATACAAAAGAGTTTAATTCTGCTTTAGAAGACACTAATATAGGTAATGAAACAGATTCTTTTTTAAATGCAGTTGTAAAGTCAGCAACTCATAATTTAAAGAATGTTAGTGGTGTAGATAGAAATGAAAAAGACGAAGTTGTTTTAACTGTTGATGGAAAACAAATTATATCACCAACACAAAATAAACAAATATGGGGTAAAAATTTTACATGGTTATCTAACGCTTTAAAAAGAGTTGGTAAAACAAATCTACATATCATAGACGAGTCTGGATTTTCTCGTAGAAGGTCATTATTAAAAATGGGAAACGCTGGTAAAGATATATCAATGTTAGCTATTTTTGGAAAAGACTACGGTAGTGGTAAAGCTGGTGTTAATAATGTAAACGTTTTAATGCAAGATGCTACCGCTTTTGGTGTAGATTTAATGACCGATGAAAATGGTAACGCAAGGGGAGTTAACATTAAAGCCTCATCTAAAGGACATGTCATGTTTAATCCAGACATATATAGTGGTGTTGAGAAGTTTCCAAAATTTGCTGAAAATTATGAACCTTTTTTTGTAGTAAGATATACTGGCGAAATGAATGTTGGGTGGAATAATGGGAAAGATATAATTATTGGTGGTAGAGTTTTAATTATGCCTAGAAGTCAAACTAAAGAGGGAACTGATATATAATGAGAACCCAGCTATTATGTACATTCACAAAAAGAAATAGATTCTATGAGACAGTAGATATCATACTGGCTTGTAACGATATCGTATTCGATAAGGTATATGTATTTCAAAATGAAAAAGATTACCATCAATTAATCTGTACTTACAATGTTGAGTATGATGAAGACGCCATACAAGAAGTACCAGATACCATTTCACTACACAGAAAAAAGAATACCAACACACTATACACAATCAATGCACTTAACGATTTGATTCGTGAACTAAATGGTGGTAAGTTGGATAAGACTTTTCCAATTGAATGGGAAAATTATAAGAACTGTTTACTACTAACAAACGAAGAAGGTCTTAATAAAATACCTACTAGAATCTATACGATAGTAAACGTAAATACTTGGGAAAACGAGAAAAAATAATTGTATTTTCAGAATATTGATTATACTTATTATCAAACGGTTACGAAAGTAACAATTAACAATTAACTAATTAAATAATGGAGAATAATAATGGATTTAAATGCAATCAAAAATCGCCTTAATCAACTTCAAACCACAAATAACAGAACATCAAATCTTTGGAAACCATCACCTGGTAACCAAATTGTTCGTATTGTGCCTTACAAGTTCAACAAAGATAATCCTTTCATCGAGTTATACTTTCACTATGACTTAGGTGGAAAGAATTACCTATCACCAATCTCTTTTGGTAGACCAGACCCGATTGAAGAGTTCGCTCAGAAATTAAAAGGAACTGGTTCTAAAGATGATTATCGTTTAGGTAAGAAAGTTGAAGCTAAGATGAGAACATACGCTCCTGTTGTTGTTCGTGGTGAAGAATCACAAGGTGTTAAGTTTTGGGGATTTGGAAAGACTGTTTATCAAGAACTTCTTTCTATAATCGCAGATCCAGATTATGGTGATATTACAGACCAAGTTAGTGGTCGTGATGTTGCTGTAGAGTTCAAGACAGCCGAAGAAACTGGTGCCAGTTTCCCATCGACTTCAATAAGAGTAAAACCAAATCAGACTCCTATTACAGAAGACGCATCTTTACTTGAAACGTTAACTGAAAACCAAAAGAATATTACTGATATATATCAAGAACTTTCTTATGAAGAGTTAACAACTGCGTTGAATGAATATCTCAATGGTGGTTCAACTGAAGAAGAAGAGGAAGAAAAAGAAGTTGTAGCAGATACTACTTCTTATAATTCCAAAGAAACTTCAGACGCTTTTGACGACTTATTCAATAACTAAATAAACCATAATAGTGGGTGTTGAAGCCAACACTAATAAAACCGAGTGTGTGTAAAAGCCGGACACACCCACTTTTATATAGGAGAATCATATGTCTACTAGAGACGAATTAGCTGGTGTCTTAGCTGACACCATTAATAAACAATTCAAGGATATGAAAGTTGCATATTTCTTGGATGGTTCAGACACAACACCTACAGATGTAAAAGATTTTATTTCTACAGGTTCTACAATGTTAGACTTGGCAATATCCAATCGACCAGATGGTGGTATTGCAGTTGGTAGAATTACAGAACTAAATGGTCTTGAGTCTAGTGGTAAATCTTTGATTGGTGCTCACATACTTGCTGAGACACAGAAAAAAGGCGGTGTTGCTGTTTATATAGATACAGAGACTGCTGTCAGTACAGAGTTCCTAGAAGCTATTGGTGTTGATATAAATCAGATGTTATATTTACACTTGGAGACTGTAGAGGATATCTTTGGTGCTATAGAAGAGATTGTTGCAAAAGTTCGTGAGTCAGATAAAGATAGGTTAGTAACCATCTTAGTTGATTCATTAGCTGCCGCTACAACAAAGGTAGAGTTAGAAGCAGAGTTCGACAAGGATGGTTGGGCTACTTCTAAGGCTATCATCCTTTCAAAGGCAATGAGAAAGATTACTCAGATGATTGGAAGACAGAAGATAGCTCTCGTATTTACAAATCAACTCAGACAAAAACTTGGTGTGATGTTTGGAGATCCTTGGACTACAAGTGGTGGAAAAGCATTACCATTTCACGCATCAACTCGTATCAGATTAAAAAATGTTGGTCAAATCAAAGACAAGAAAAACAATACCATCGGAATGAAGATGAGAGCTCAAGTCATTAAGAACAGACTTGGCCCACCCATGAGACACGCCGATTTCGAACTTTATTTCGAGAGTGGTATTGATAACGAAGGTAGTTGGTTAAAGGTCATGAAAGAACATAAACTCGTTAAACAAGGTGGAGCATGGTATACCATGGATGACCACAATGGTAAGGAGATTAAGTTTCAATCTAAAGACTGGCCAGATTATCTTAAGGATGAAGACTTCAAGGCACATTGTTATCAGATGATTTGTGACAAAGTTGTTCTTAAGTATGAAAAGAACTTTGGAATTGACGATGTTGTAATCGAAGAGGAACCAAGTGAGTAATGCAAAATATTTGTCTATACTCGATGAGATAAAGAAAAAAGGTGGTTCACTTGACGGTGGTGAACCAAATGACAAAGTACTTATTATAGATGGCCTAAATACTTTTATCAGAGTGTTTAGTGTTATACCAACTACCAATGAAGATGGTATTCATATTGGTGGAATAGTTGGTTTCTTAAGAAGTATCGGTTATGCCATAAACATGATTAGACCTACCCGTACCATTATTGTATTTGATGGTAAGGGTGGTTCTAATCGCCGTCGCAAAATTTATCCTGAGTATAAACAAAACAGAAGAACAAAGTACCGAGTTAATCGTTCTAATAGTTTTGCATCACAAGACGATGAAAAGATGAATATGATTATGCAGATACAGAGGGTAGTTGAGTATTTAGATAATTTACCAGTAACTGTATTGTCATATGATAACATAGAAGCAGACGATACTATAGGATATGTCTGTAGACAAGTTCTTACAGACTCACAGATTACCATCATGTCTACGGACAAAGACTTCTTACAATTGGCTAATGGTAGAATAAAAATTTGGAGTCCAACCAAGAAAAAGATGTATGATGAAAACATGGTACTAGAGGAGTACGGTATATCATCCCACAACTACATTTGGTATAGAGTTTTAGATGGTGACAAGTCAGATAATATTAGTGGTGTTCGTGGTCTTGGATTAAAAACAATTCAGAAGAAGTTACCATTCCTTAGTGAAAATCGTATTGTTGGGATGGATGAGGTTTTAAACAAACTACCAGAACACAAAGATACGATAGAACTAAACTATAAATTAATGCAATTATCAGATGTTGATATTTCAGCTTCTACCAAAACGAAGATAGTTGATAGAATCAATGAACCAATAAATAGATTGGTTAAGTTTCAGTTTGAAAAGATGTTCTTAGAAGATAAGCTGTTTACAGCTTTACCAAACGTTACTAGTTGGTTACTAACAAACTTTAATCAGTTAAACAGATACGCGGAAAAGACACATAATAAATGAGTGTAAACTATAATGTATTGAATAAATATTTAGATGTTGATTCCCTTGATTTGGAATATGATAGGGTTGTAAACGATATTAAAAATGTAGATATTGAATACGGTATAGAAGTTATATTCAAGTATTACAGAAAACATGGTTTTCCACATTATACAATTCGTGAGGATGAAAAACATGACCACTTAAAAAAACTCAGAAAGTTTAATGTTAATACAATATTTGAAGATAACAAAATCATTCAGACGATGCATTGTTTAAGATTAGCTTGGACATACTTTCCACATTTTTGGGAAGTCCGTTGTGGTGGTGCTAAGATGTCACCAATGGAGATATTCTTAGATGACGATAAGTTAAAATCAACAATTAGAAAAACTTGGAACTTTGAACTTAAACATTACAAGGGTGAAGAGGGTAGAGACAAAAATAAATTTCATGAAAATAGATTTAGACAATCTCTAAAGATATATAGTGGTACACAATCTGTAAGTAACTTTAGACCAACTGCTGCTAAACTAATATATGAGAAGTTTGGTGGTGATGTTATATGGGACATGTCTTGTGGTTGGGGTGGTAGATTACTAGGATTTTTATCTGCATCAAATACCAAACAATACATCGGAACAGAACCATCATCTAAAACTTATGATGGACTTCAGAAGATGGTGAAAGATTTTTCGTATTTGGGAAAACAAGTTAATATTTATAAACTCGGTAGTGAAGAATATAAACCAATAGAAAAGTCATTCGACTTATGTTTTACTTCACCACCATACTTTGATACTGAAAAATATAGCTTGGAAAGTACTCAAAGTTTTATTAAGTTCCCTACGGAGAATGAATGGGTAAATGGTTTTTTGAAGAAGACCATTCAAAATTGTTATATTGGATTAAAAGATAATAGGTATATGTTAATTAATATTGCAAATACTCCTAAGTATAATTTTATAGAAAAGGAAACAGTTCGTATTGCTCAAGAGCTAGGATTTGTTCAAGAGGATACTTTACAATTAACTTTATCAAGTGTTATGGGTGCGGGTTATAAATACGAACCCATTTTTGTTTTTAGGAAGGAGAGTAAATGAGTGAAACATTAACACAATTTGGAACATCGTTTCAATCTAAAATTATCGCTTCTCTGATGAGTGATATAAAATTCGTACAAACCATTAGTGATATTTTACAACCAGATATGTTTGATTCTGATTCTAATAAATGGTTAGTAAAAACTATCAGAAAATATTATTATGAATATAAAAAACAACCAACTTTAGAAGTTATAAAGTATAAGATAGATGAGATTGATAATGATGTATTGAAGTCTGGTGTGGTAGAAAAACTTAGAGATGTTTGGAAAAATATTGAATCTACCGATTTAGAGTTTGTACAATCAGAGACTCTAGACTTCTGTAAGAATCAGACATTAAAAAATGCTATCTTAGAATCTGTTGATATGTTAGAGAATAAAAACTATGATGGTATAAAATCTATCATAGATGATGCGATGAAAGCTGGAACTGAAAGGGATTTAGGCCATGATTATATACCATCTTTAGAAATGAGATTAGAAGAGTCTGCTAGGATAACTGTTAAGACTCCTTGGGATGTAATCAATGATATAACAGATGGTGGTCTTGGTCCTGGTGAACTTGGAGTTGTAGTTGCACCAGCTGGTATCGGTAAGTCTTGGACATTACAAGCTCTTGGTTCAGAAGTTGTTAGACAAGGTAAAACAGTAGTTCATTATTCTTTAGAGTTAAATGAAAACTATGTTGGTCTTAGATATGATTCTATCTTTAGTGGTGTAACAACAGCTAATATAAAGTATCATAAGGAAGAGGTACAGAAACAAATATCAAAACTACCAGGTAAGTTACTTATCAAATACTTCCCAACTAAAGCTGCATCGGTTCAGACTCTAGGTGCTCATCTCAAACAGATAGAACTAAGTGGAGTTAACATTGATATGGTCATTGTGGATTACGCAGACATACTTATGCCTACAGGTTTCTTCAAAGAAAAAAGACATGCCATAGGTAACATCTATGAAGATTTACGTGGACTAGCTGGTGAGTTAGAGATTCCTATTTGGACTGCTTCACAAGCAAATCGTTCTGCTCTTGAAGAAGATGTAATTGGTGCTGACAAAGTTGCTGAAGATTATAGTAAGGTGATGACTGCTGACTTTGTTATGAGTATGAGTCGTAAGGTTGAAGATAAGATTGCAAATACAGGTAGGTTTCATGTAATCAAAAATAGATTTGGTATAGATGGTGTTACTTATCCATCTACTATTAATACAAATATTGGTGTCGTAAAGATACATGAGGGTAGTAGTCAGTTTGGAAAAGAGACACAAGATAAAATGAATAATAGTGAAGAATTTCTCAGAAAAGAATTAGCGAACAAATATAAGGACATGGAAAAAAAAGTTGAGGGATTTGAATAAAATAGTAATTATGATTTAATATATATTATATTTATCTATGTTACTAGGAAAGATTAATTAAGGGTACAGAATGGAAAAATTTACGTTATCGGAAAAGTTTATAAACAAGTATAAAAGAAAAAAGCCACCATTTGGTTTTAATGGACTAGGTGAGTTAGTTTACATGAGAACATATTCAAGAATAAAAAACGATGGAAAAAATGAACGATGGTGGGAAACAGTACAAAGAGTTGTAGAAGGTACTTACACCATGCAAAAGAATTGGATAGACTCACATCAATTGGGGTGGAATCCATGGCAAGCACAAAGGTCAGCTCAAGATATGTATGAGAGGATTTTTACGATGAAATTTCTACCACCAGGTCGTGGTTTGTGGGCTATGGGTACACCAGTTACAGAAGAAAAAGGATTGTATGCGGCTTTGAATAATTGTGCTTTCGTATCTACAAGTACAATTAGAGAGGATTACTCGAAACCATTCTGTTTCCTTATGGATGCTAGTATGTTAGGTGTTGGAGTTGGATTCGACACAAAAGGTGCTGGTGAAATAGTAGTTAAAGGTGTAGACAAAGATAGAGATGTTCAAACCTTTGAAATATCAGATACTCGTGAAGGTTGGGTAGAGTCATTGAGGCTATTATTAGAAAACTATTTTCATGGTCAATCACCGATAGAATTTGATTACTCAAAGATAAGACCTGCAGGTCTTCCAATAAAAGGTTTTGGTGGAGTAAGTTCAGGTCCTGAACCACTAAAAGAAGTACATCAAGATATTAAAAAAGTATTAGAAAAGAATAGTGGAGAACCAATCACAGTAACCACAATTGTTGATATTATGAATCTTATAGGAAAGTGTGTAGTAGCAGGTAATGTTAGAAGAACTGCTGAGATTGTATTTGGAGATCCGTATGATGAAGAATATCTAGACTTAAAGAATTATGAAGTAAACCCTCACAGAGATCAATATGGATGGACTAGTAATAATAGTATATTCGCAGAACTCGGTATGGATTATACTGAAGCTTCCAAACGAATAGTAGACAATGGAGAACCAGGTTTTGCTTGGTTAGATAATATGAGACATTATTCTCGTATGAAAAATGGTGGAGATGATAAAGACCATAGAGCTATGGGTGGTAATCCATGTTTAGAACAAACATTGGAATCATATGAGTTATGTTGTCTTGTAGAAACCTTTCCAAACAATCATGATTCGTTAGAAGATTATCAAAGAACTTTAAAATATGCTTATCTATATGCAAAGACAGTTACATTAGGAAGAACTCATTGGTCAGAAACCAACAGAGTTATGTTAAGAAACAGAAGAATAGGATGTTCTGTAAGTGGTGTTGCTCAGTTTATCACTAAACATGGCTTACATGAATTTAGAAATTGGTTGGAGAAAGGATATGATACTATTCAAAAATGGGATAATCAATATTCTGATTGGTTGGCTGTACCAAACTCAATCAAGACTACTTCAGTTAAACCTAGTGGCACAGTTTCATTATTGGCTGGTGCTACTCCAGGTTTACATTATCCCGAAAGTAGATTTTACATAAGAAGAATAAGGTTATCAAAACATTCAGAATTATTAGAACCATTAGAAAAAGCAGGATATAAGATAGAACCTGCTTTTGGTTCAGAAGATACAACAATGGTTGTTGAAGTGCCTGTGGATGTAGGAGAGGGAATAAGAACAGCGGCTGAACTTTCGATTTGGGAACAATTCAGTTTAGCTGCTTTCTTACAAAGACATTGGGCAGACAACCAAGTAAGTTGTACGGTTACATTCGATCCAGAAAAAGAGGGTGACCAAATCCCTCATGTATTGAACTATTATCAATATCATCTAAAAGGTATTAGTTTACTACCACGACATGATTATGGAGCTTATCCACAAATGCCGTATGAATCAATAGAAGAGAAAGAGTATGATAAACAAGTTAATAAACTTGGTAAACTTTCATTTGGTGTGATTCATAAGGAAGAAGCAAATGTAGAAAAGTTCTGTGATGGAGACTTTTGTGATGTCGAGGTGGTATCTACTACTGGTGATAACGATGACCAAGAGTATGCAAATTAATCAAATGCGGACAGGCAGACGACACACCTGTGAAAAAATGTGTCTTAACAATAAAAAACACAAGGAGACGTTTTATGAATAAACGTAATCTATTATCTGCTCTGTTAGTGTTCTTAACGCCGATTGTTATTTTTGGACAATCGATTAGTGGAACTATTAGCGGAGATGGTAAACCTTTGGTTGGAGCTAACATTGTAGTCGAGGGAAGCCAGTTAGGAACTGTATCAGCTGTTGATGGTTCTTTTTCTGTTGCTGTACCTGCTGGTGAACATAGTGTAGTTGCTTCATTCATTGGGTATTCACCTGTAACTCAAATAGTTGTGGTGGATTCAAGTGATGTGGTAGTTGATTTCTCATTAGAGATTGATGCTATTGCAATGACAGCATTAGAAGTTCTTGCTTCTCGTGCTGATGAAACAACACCTGTGGCTTATACTACTATAGTAAAAGAGGATATGGAAGTGAGATTAGGTTCTCAAGATATTCCAATGATTCTGAATACTACACCAAGTGTATATGCTACTCAACAAGGTGGTGGTGCTGGTGATGCTCGTATCAATGTACGAGGATTCAACCAAAGAAACGTTGCTGTTATGATAAACGGTGTTCCTCAAAACGATATGGAAAACGGTTGGGTTTATTGGTCCAATTGGGATGGTGTAGGTGATGCTACATCTTCTATCCAAATGCAGAGAGGACTATCAGCAGTTAACTTGGCAACTCCATCAATCGGTGGAACAATGAACATAATCACAGATCCTGCAGCACAGGAGAAAGGTGGTAAGTTCAAACAAGAAGTAGGAGAGGGTGGATTTTTAAAGTCTACTATCAACTACAATTCAGGTCTGATTAATGATAAGTTGGCAATAAGTGGAACGATTGTTCGTAAAACTGGTGATGGTTTTATTGATGGAACATGGACAGACGCTTGGGCTTATTATTTAGGAACATCATACGCTGTTAGTGATGACCAAAGGGTTGAACTATATGCGATTGGTGCTCCACAAAGACATGGACAGAACCTATACAAACAGAACATAGCTACTTATTCTCAAGAGCTAGCTGGTAGTATCGATGGATACAATGATTCAGCTTATGTCGCGGGAGAGAAGTTTGAAACTGAAGCTGGTAGGTTCTATAACCAAAATTGGGCTCCTGTTAGTTCCGACTATAAGGGAAAACAATACTGGTACATGTATGGTGCGAAGACTACCGATAGGTATAGTTCTGATTTCTTAAACGAAAGAGAGAACTTCTTCCATAAACCACTTGTAAACCTAAATCATTTCTACGATATCAACGATGACATTAGATTATCATCTGTTGCTTATTGGAGTGGTGGTTCTGGTGGTGGTACAGGAACCTATGGTAGTGTCAGTAGAAAACCTGCAGTAGAAGGAGAAAGATGGTATGCATCTTCACCTTGGATGTGGGATTGGGATGCTGAGATTGCTCAGAACTCTGCTAATGTAGATTCTGCTTTCTCTGATACCGAAAATCGTTCAACAGGTATCCTTAGAAACTCAATCAATAGACAAGACACTTATGGTTTGATTTCAAAGTTAAACTATGATGTATCGGATGAACTTGAAGTTCAGATTGGTATTGATTGGAGAACCGCTGGTATTGAACATGCTAGAGAAGTTCGTGACTTACTTGGTGGAGACTACTATGTAGACTTTGCTGATGACAATGCTTCTGATGGTAAAAAAGTTGGGTTAGGTGATATCATCGCTTATCACAATGAAACCACAGTAGATTGGTTCGGTACTTTTCTACAAGGTCAGTATGATACAGAAAAATTTAATCTTTATGGTATGGGTGGTATTTCAACTATTGCTTACACCTATCAAGACCACTTTTCTGTAGAAAAAGAAGTTGTTGAGGCTGATGCTATTACTTCCTTTCAAGTTAAAGGTGGTGGTAGATACAATCTTGATGACAGACTTTCAGCATTTGCTAACCTCGGATATGTTCAAAAACCACCAATCTTAGATAATGTGATTGACTATGATGGAAATGTTTCACAGAATCCAGACAATGAGAAATTCACATCTTTCGAAATCGGTGGAGAATATGGAAGTGAGTTAGTTGCTATCAAAGGTAGTTACTACAATACACAATGGCAAGATAGAAACCTTACTAAGTCTGTTTCAACAGGTCAAGGTTCATCAGGTGATACTGATATCATCTATCTTACAGGTGTAAATCAATCACACTCAGGTGTAGAGATTGAATCTAAAGTCGCTCTACACGAAATGGTTGACTTAGATGTCGCTGTTAGTATTGGTGATTGGTACTTTGATGGAGATGCTAAAGGTGATTATACAGAGATGGAATACAATGAAGAAGGACAGATTATCGGTCAGACTTCTACAGAGTATGAGTATGCTCTTAATAATCTAAAAGTTGGAGATATGCCACAGACTGCTTATGTTGGTGGATTAACTGTTAAACCTATCGATGGATTAAGAATACAAGGTCTTTATAGATGGTATGATAACCACTATTCAGATTGGAGTCCTGATTCTCGTGAGGTTGATGGTGATGCTGACAGAGCACAAGTATGGAAAACTCCATCTTATGGTAAGTTAGATATGCATCTATCTTACAAACTACCAGAAATCGCTGGTTTAGATATGACACTTAGTGGTCATATATTTAATGTTCTTGACGATGTTTACATCCAAGACGCTGTTGACAATAGTAAGTATAATGGGTATGGTGACAAAGTTCACGCAGCTCATAACGCTGAAGTCTTTTTGGGTACACCAAGAAGTTTTAACGTAGGACTATCTGTCAATTTCTAAAAGGTAAAATTTGGGGGGATTATTCCCCCCATTTTTATCGGAAAGTTTTAAATGAAAATTATATTATCACAAAGACATTTGTTTAACGAGGTTAAACCTATGATAAAGTTAGGTGAAGACTTTTTTGGCCTTTGGGTTCAATGGGATGAATGTGATTTAAGTGATTGTCCACCATACAGAGAAAAAGGTAGTATGACAGCACATGGTAAATTTCCAAAGTATAATTATGAGGATTTACCGACTACCTTTAAAGATACTGATGGTAATGAACATGACATTACAGATATCGTAGCATATAAGAGCAGTATATGATAGTAGAGTTTATATTCGAATTATTTACAGCTATACTTTGGGTTACTTATGTAGCATCAATATACTATATAATATACGATTACATTTGGAGAACTTTTATAAAATGAAAAAATTAGTAGGTGTTATAGGAATATTATTTTTAGCACATTGTGCTAACCTTTACTTCAAAAAAGAACCACCAAAAGTTTATGGTGTAAAGATTGTGGATACTGAAGGTAATATACATAGGTATCCATTGTTACCAAACAGAA
>VTLG01007016.1_pt1 | contig 33522 bp, 32 predicted proteins | sample 4694571 | NCBI WGS metagenome assembly VTLG01 (sample SAMN12604809, study PRJNA352737) | marine metagenome | biome: ENVO:00000447; feature: ENVO:00000209|ENVO:00000569|ENVO:01000036; material: ENVO:00002151; isolation source: viral sequences binned using virsorter ...
ATTATCTTTTGCTGAGCTTTCTCAGCCTTTTTAAGCACTTTCAACGCCTTTTCTCTCGTCAAACACTGTTCAGCCTTCTTATTCAGCTTAAGGAGCTTTCTTTCTGCCTTCTTCAACCCGTTCTTCTTTTGTTATCGGATCTATTAGTAGCTACAGACTTAATAGATAAGTTACTTTTATTGTTATTAGTAGGATTGTGATCTTTATGATGAACATCTCCTTTAGGCTTCTTACCGCCGTTAACCTTCTTTATCAGTGCTAAAGCAGCGTTTCTACCAGCTCTTCTTTTCTTCTGTTCTTCAGAGGAGTGGTAGGTATCGTACTCTCTTTTATAGTCTCTAGTCATAGTATTCTTAAGAGTACTGTAGTGCCTTTAAAGTACTGCTATTAAAACTTTAAAGAAAACCCTTTTAAAAAGCTTTATAAGAATATTATACATAATAACAGGATCTAAACTTTACGTTCCTTCATAAAGGGTCCATCCAAGTAGCACCGTTAGAACCAGCTGAAGCTGCTTTTTGGAGGTCTTCAAAGGTTTTAGCGTAACCAAGTACTCCTACGTTAAGGCCTCCTTCACCTTGAATAAACTGACGTTCTAATTCCCACTGAGCTGCTTCCCTACTTTTTATTGCTTTTCGTTCTGTTAGGGCCATGTTCTCTGTAAAGTACTGAACAGCCATTGCAAGAGCATCAAGTCTATCGTCGTGCCTTATCGAGTTTTTCTCTTTGGAAATTCTCGTCATTTGCCAAAAGAGTTGAAACTGGGATCTGGTTTCGCTTGGGTAGCACTCAGTGGTGGAAATATCCTTAGCAATTATGTCGGTATCTACCATGAGCCTGTGTTGGTTCATGACTGGCTCAAGAGTATCAATGATCCTGGCTTCTTTCTGTTTTGTATGTCGGACCTCTTCGATACTGCATGGGTAGATGGTTCCAAGGTAACGCTTAAGAAGTTCACTAAACATACCGAGTCCGAGGTTACTCTCTACAAGTATTTCCTTGACCTTGTACTCCTTCGCAATGAGTGTGAGCTTTTTAAGGTTGGTCTCACTGTAACCACCTCTAAGACCTCCAGAGGCGAGGAGAAACAGGTTTCCATTAAGGTAAGCGACTACGGCATAGCCAAGCTCATCACTTCCCCTCCCACTAGGATCTATAGAAAGAACAACCCCCGTGTACTCAATAAATTCAGACCCGATCTGTCCAGGTTTGTAAAAGAGATCACCGTGAAGCCCTACTGAGGGAAGATCAAGAGCTTTATCACCGTTAGCACTCCAAACAACCCTGTCAGGGCCCATAGTTCTGTTCAATCTAAAGATACATAAATCTTGAAGCTTTAGAGGATATTTCTCTTCATCAGAGAGACTAATATCGAGTAAGAACTGGAGGTTAAACGTGGACCTACCAATGGATTCCTTTCGAGCTTCCAGTTCATCCCAATCAAATCTTTGTGGGTCTGTAGGGTGACCAGCTAAAGTTTTATCTTCTTCAAAATCTTTTTGGATTCTAGGAGCTAAGCGGTTTCCGTAGTAATCCTTAAGTTTTTTAGCAGTCGGGTATAGAGCAGGCCAAATACGAGGGGTATAACCAGCTAGTTCTAGCTTTGCGTAAATACTGTCTTGGGTATGAGGAGTACCCAGGAAAACAATCTGTCCTCCAGGTTTTATAACAGAGTCAAACTCTTTAATACTTTCTCTGAGTTTGTCTCTTATAAGCTGCGTTTCACAGCTTTGAGGGGTCTCTACGTCATCAGCAACAATTAAATCTGCACGAGATCCAGTGATCTGACCAAAAATACCACTTGATCTCACTGAAGGGCTTTGATCAGGCTTTGATCCAAAGACATCGAACGCGACCTTAGAAAACCTTTGAGTATCGCTAGGAAATAAATCCTGCACCATAAACCAGTTTCTAAGGAGATCGTGGCAGAACACGCTAAAAGCGTCTGCACGGTCTTGTGCGGCTGATATGACCAAAACCTTTGTATCTGGGTCTTTCCGTAGTCTCCAGAGCACGTAGCCCGCTGTGAGGAAGCTTTTACCACAACCTCGGTAGGCCATGATGATTCTACGGTTAGGACCATTCTGTAAGTAATCAGCGAGCTGGTACTGGACAGGGGTTGGGTTAGGAAGTCTTAGAAAGTGCCAGAGATGAGTAGCAAAAACTGGAAAGCTACTGATCGCTTCCTTAATAATTTGTTGTTGATGATCATTTGTTCTAGGCACTTATGTAAGATTTAACTTTGGACATATCAATCTTAGGAAGATTGGAGATCATCTCACCGATAGCAGAGACATCACCGTTCTTATCGAGAGTGATACCTTGATCTTTGAGGAACTTAATAGCGTTGGCTAAATCAGAAGCTTTAACGTTGTCAGAATTAAGTTGATCGACAAGTTTCATAGCTACTAACTTATGCAGCCCCTGAAGTTCTTCTTCAGAGGCCATACCTGTGCTTTTTCTTCTAGCCATTGTTTACTGTTACCTTTTTGTTTGGAAAGAGGTTCTTTCTTATTAACTCTACAGCCGTATCATCTATAGTGTTATCAGTGGACTCGACAAGCTTTGTAAGCAGGTCCACAATCAGTTGCTTAACTGAGTCAGATTTTAGAAACGCGAAAAGAATAGGCTTAACTAGTAGAACCATTGGAAAAAAAATAGGCTGTAGCTAGGTTACTCCTTTTTTGCTCTCTTAAGGGCTATTAGATCTAAAAGTTTAGAAGCGTACTCAGGATCAGCACTACTACTCTGTTGAATTAGGAGCTCTGCAAATAGAAGATATACAGTCTCTACATCCATCCGTTCGGGAAGATTGGCTTCGGCTTCAAGAAGAAGTTTTAGTTTCTCGTGCCAAGAAACGTGAGTCGGAATTTCATTCTTCGGTCCACTACGCCACATCTCAGCAAAGCGCTCCTCGATCGACTCAGGAATGTACATCTGAATCATATCGAGAGCCTCCTTCTGATGAAGCTGACCTGAATAGTAGGTAGCTACATCACGTAGGGAGAACTTCACCAGCCAGACTCTCTCTGGAACTTTCTATTAGCTTCTTGTTGGGCTTTTTTACGACGATCTCTTTCAACTTGTTTAGCTGCTTCTTTTCTCTGTTTCCATTCAGGACTCTTTTTATACTTTTCCCAATCTTTAGTTCTTTCGTACTCAGCTCTACGCTTGCGCTCCTTTTCGCCTTCACGGCGTTGGTACTCCATTTCAGACATTACTTTTTCTCCCTAGGGGCGATAACTCTACCGTACCTGTCTACCCAGGTACTGTTGACACCTATGAATCTAGTGCCTTTTTTAGTTTTTGTCCTCTTTTCGGAGGCTACCTCTTTTTTACTAGACGCTTAGTCCTCCTTTTAGCTTGTTTAGCTTTTTTAAACTCTTTCTTTTCTGTTTTCTTATAGTCAGCGGGTAGGTTGGCTACTGGTTTCTTTTCTTTATTCCTACCCTCGTCTCTCATTTGTTTAAACTTTTCAAGACTAGCGAAACCTAACTCTCTTAAAAGAGCTTTAACTAATCTTCCCTTACCACCACCAGCTAAAGAGGCTCCCATTTTTATGAGTTGTTTAGCTCTAGGGTTCATATATTTACCCCAAGCTTTTCCTTGCCTCATAGCGTTATGAAGCTTTTCAACCCTCGCTTTACGTACTTCAGGTGTTTCACCACTCCAGAAGTTTTTCTTTGCGTATCCAGTAGTACGGGACTGACCAGCACCTTTTGTTGGAGTCTTACCACCTCCAGTTCTTCTAGCTCCAGTGTTGTTTGGTCCTGAACTAGTACTTTTAGCTCCTGAAATAGGTTTCCCTATACGAGCCCCACCTGTAACTCTATTAGGTCCGGTTCTTCTAGCTCCTGTATCGTTTGGAGAGGTTGTTCTCCCTGGTCCACTTAATAGTCCTCTTCTTCTACTGGATTGATCTGGTGCATCTACCTTTCTAATTGGATTATTTGAACCAGGCTTAACGTATCTATATCCTGCGTAACCGCCTTTACCTCTGGTAACTGGACTTTTACCTGTTTTAAATTCTCTTAAACCTTCACCACCAATTGTTCTACGTCTGTCTGTAGCTTTTTTAACTCTTACAGATCTTGTTCTAGAGCTGGTAATAGGGCTTTTACCTTTACCTCTTCTTTCTACATTTGAGGGTCTATCTTCAGCAGAAGTACGAGTACCCCCTGTTGGTCCTACACCAGGATTCTTTCTTGTTGATTTAACTCTGACTGAACGGTTACCTGAGCTGGTTACAGAGACTCTTCTTCCTGTACCTCCATCAGCTCGGTTATAGCGTCTTCCAGCTTTGTCACGGCCTCCTTCAGGCTTCTCACCTGTAAAAGCCCTCATATTTGATGTAACTCGACTAGGAACTCTACGTCCCCTAGCGTTTACTCTCCAGCCTTCTTCAGCCATAATTAATAACCTAATTTGTGCATTTGCTTTTTGTATTCCGCATCAGACATCATTCCTGCCTGCTTCATAGCGTCATACTGAGCTTTACGTTTTTTCTGTATGCCAGTTTTAGCCTTGTTAATGGTTCCAGAACCTAAAGGTATTTTCCCTGGAGAAAATCCTTTCTTTTTATAACCAGTTTCAGCCATAAGTTTTAGACTTGTATCCACTATTCATTGTACTTGATTTTGATTTTGAATCTTTCTGAAATTTCTTAGCTACGCTAGGCTTATTAGCATATAGGTACTTTTTCTGTTTATCGGATTTAAAAGGCATGGCAGAAGAGAAGAAAAGTCTTGTTGGGAAACTAAAAGACGGAATGGCAGATAAGGAGGAACAGATTCAAGTCCTCGGTACTTTTGTTCGCCTTGGAGTAGTTGTGTGGAGTGGTTTCATAATTAGTTTAAATTATTTGCCCCTACCAGGGATGGATAATAAGCAGAACAATGATATAACTTTCATAACTTTCGTCTTTACCTCAGCTCTCGCTACTTTTGGGATTGATACAGCTAAGAAAAAGGATCATAAAGAGAAGCCTACTGGAGCTACACAGCATATAATTATAGAAACTCCTATTAAGATTGAAGGAGTGGATACTAACAAGGTAACAAAAGTATGAGAAAATGCTTATTACTTTTGCTCCTGCTAAGCCCAGTTGCTGCAAGGGCAAACCCAATTACGCCTGCTTTCACTCAAGGCTCTATGCAATCGACTACAGTGACTACAATCGATATCGAAGAAACGATAGAGACAGAGGTATTTGGAGGTGCTTACACTAAATGGAGTGGAGAAAATATCACTCATACTTCAGCAACATCTGGAGGCATAGTCGACACAGACTCGGTATTCACTCTCCATACTGCTGGAGACCCCTTCACTCTGGAAGTAACAACCAGAGCAGCAGGGGTAGTAGAGACTCACGATATAGAAAGAACCATCGAACAAACTTCTACTACTACATCGCTATCTGTCTTTTCTCAGTAAGTCCAGTATTAGCAGAAGAACCAAAAGTAAGTAACACCTCAAATCCCCAGGCGGCTGCAACGGGCAATGTGACCAACCAAGCAGTGCAATTCCAAAATAATGGAGCACCTTCGAGACAGCAGTTGGGACCTTCCATTGTTTGCAACGGTTCTACTATGACTTTTACTCCTTTTTATATGGGTAATCACGTCAAACCTTGGGAACATGAGGAGGGAAGAATGTCCCCTAATGGTTATACAATGAGTGAGAATTGGGGTGCTCAATTAAATTTTATGGTTCCACTTGACGGTTCAATTACTGAACTTTGTAAGTCAATTGGTAGGAGGCAAATGGAGAAGTTAAGACTTGACTATGAGTTAGTACGTATTAAAGAATGTGCAGATCTTCAAACTAAAGGTTTCACCTTGCGTCCAGGGAGCCGCCTTGAACATATCTGCGCCGACGTTGTTCCAATCTCTGCCGTGACCACGAAGGTACCTCTTGACCTTGACTTCTCTTCAATCTTTTCAGAGCCTGTTGAATCAGAGGCTTTAAAATTTGAACACTCCTTTTAAATACTGCAGTCGCTGTAAGAGTAGCTACTACAGATACTGAAGCTGTAGTACCAGCAGCTACTAGGATTTCTTGTTTAGGTACTGGTAGTTCGTAGTCTGTAAAAGGTATAGTGAACGAAGTAATTTCTTTAGGTAATGAAACTTCTGGTTGCTTTGGTTGTTCTTTCTTCTCTGTATTTTTCTCTGCCTCACCTGAAGCCTCTACTCCTGGAGGCGCTCTTAAATCGGAAGGTGGAACAACTAACGGACGATATGAAGGAATTAATGCCTTCGGTTGATCCAGAGTTACCCTTGGAATTTCCAGCGCCGGAGGTAGAGAATAACGTGGCAGGAGAGGTGGCTCTCCCATCGCTTTAGTAATTCACGCCAATTCCGTGTAGTTGGGTTTCCTTAGAGCCAGCTGCTTGGTTTGCCCAAACTGCTTTGTATCTAACATCAGTACCAGCGGTACAAGTTGTCTCTCCTAAGTAAATAGTTTTAATACCAGCGCTAAAGTCTGATCCTGCTGTATAACTAGCTGCTTCAGTCCAGTTGGTTCCACCATTACAGGTGAAATAGATCTTTATATCAGTTCCAACAGTAGCTGTACCAGCTCCATTCTTATAAAGAAATGTACCAGATACCTTAGTTCTAGAGGAGGATGCTGTATTAGCTACGCCAACTACTGTCCCTGTAGCACTTGTAGTTATTTGTGTATTAGGAGTAAATGTAGTTCCATCTTTATATCGACAGACATTAGAAATACGGTATTCATCTATACTTCCTTCAAATCTACCGTAACTAGTTGAGTATGCTCTTCTACCTACCCAAATATCACCAGCCAAGGGGTTTGCTGAACCAGTAAATATTGAACCAGTACCAATACTAAGCGTAGATTTCTGTACCCCATTAATATATATTCTGAGAGTAGAACCATCTCTAGTAAAAGCAACGTGAGTTAGAGCATCTATAGGGAAATCAGTAGTTGAGTCACTGCCCATAGCCCAGTCATCATTAGTATTAGTTCCATTACGATGATATACATTATGTCTAATCCAAAATTTATTAGCGTTTCCTGTATCTTTTCTTACTTGGAAATGGAAACCACCTCCGCTATCTGAGCTATCGCTAGCAGCTTTACCAAATAATTCACCTTGTTCATAGTCCATAACCTGACTATGCATATTCAACCAAAATTCTATTGTCCAATCAGCAGCTTCTTGGAAGAAATGCTGCCAAGTATGGTCACCCCATCTAACATTATTTCCATTATTAGCAGTCCCCGCAGCCCAGTCTATTGCTGAAGTATATTTAAAATCCCCAGCAGTAGTGGTGATGTCTGGCATACTACTGGCAGCACTTGACCTAGCCCAGTCACGGTCATTACCAGAACTATCCTCAAAACCTGCGCCAGATGTATCCCCATCTGAGCCATTACAATGCATTAACGCTAATGTATTAGCATCAGTAGTGTATTGTGCTGCTGCTCCGATAACAGCGGTATCGACAAATTCACCGGTTGCATCTCTATCTACATTTGTTTCACTTCCAATTCCAGAATCATCTTCAAACTGATCTATAAAACTATTAGTTAAGTTATAAGCAGCTCTATTGGTATCGACTGCAATCTGCAAAGCTAATTTAGAAATATCCCTTCTAAGATTTGAATCATCATAAGCTGCTGGTTGCCAAGTTCCATCTCCTCTTAAGAAGTTACTAGAACTAGCTACTCCACTCCCAAGCCTTGCTGTTCCTACTGTTCCTGAACTAATGTTACTTGCGTTTGTAGTATCTGTGGTGGCAGAGGTAGCAAGACCAGTAATCTTTGAAGTGGCTATTGCTGCTGAAGCGTTTATATCAGCGTTAACGATGGAGCCATCTTCTACTCCATCAGAGTTAACTTTGTTGAGTGCGTTTGCCATAATTTACCAAGGAGGGGCAACTTCTTGTTTTGTTTCTGTACGTGGTTGATCTATTTTATCAACAACACCTACATTAAGCCTTTCAATAGTTGGATCGGCTGCTTTTATCCAGCCGCTTACATCACTTTCTTTTAACGAAGCAAATTCAATAAAAGAACCATCGACGACAGGTTTAAATACAATCTCATCTGTTACAACATTCTTGTTATTAGTAACAGTGTTAGTTGTTGTTAATTCATACCACGCTTTTAAAACAACTTTAGTTTTACCACTTTTGTTATTTACTAATAGCTTAGTGATCTTCCAAGTATGTGTAAAATTGGAAGGATTTATATTGTTAATTTCAGCTCCCATTAGGTGTACCTCGCTTTGGTTTTATCAAATATGGTTTCAAACCAAGTGGTTGGGGTAGACATGGGTGTTGTAGATCCTGATTTTACCCAAAGAGCAATTAACCCTAGTCTATCTCCTTGTGCATTATCTTCTCCTAAACTGTCTGGTCTTCCTCCAATAATGATTGGATAACTCGCATTGCCACCATTAAAGGTTGTATCTGACACGTCTTTGAACGTAGTGATATTAGTATCGCTTGGGAAAGCTCTACCAGTTTGGAAAATTCTGTTACTACCGCTAAAGTTGTCTCCAGTTCTAACTGCATATACAAAAGCCCATCCTGCTCCTGATGGCCAACCTGTTGATTCGTTATCAGTATTATTATTAAAATCAGTAGTGCCTGCCGCACATCTCACTCTTACAGTGCCTGAAGTACCACCTTCATTACATCTGAAACCTATCTGACCGTCTGGCCCCCAATCACCGTCATTCATTATCCAATAACGGTTACTTGATAAATCAGACCAATCTGTAGAATAAACCCAAGCGCAGACAGCAAATTGAGAATCACCGTCTGCAATATCTGAACCTAATTGTGTACCTAAAGATGAGTTAGAATTTCCAGTATCGCTGTTATATGTCCAATAACCTCCGGTAGCTCCTGACTTCGCAGTAAAGCCCATATTGCTATTAGTACCGTTCCAGCCGTTCCCGCTTAAGTCTTTTATTGTTGATGCACTATTTCCTTCACCGTTCGCATCACAACACCAGCGAAGATAAGTACTAGCATCTCCGCCAATACCATCAATTACTGTTTTAACATCATCACCACTATCTTTAAAATTTCTCCAACCACCTTCATCGCAGTAGTACTGCATTTCTAGATCGTCGGAATTATATATAAATGTCCCATCAGTAGGGTCTGCTGGTCTTCCTGATGTTGTGTAAGTACCAGGCTTTAATAAAGGAACATTAGACAGAGTGATATCAGCATTACTAGCTAACGTGATTGAATCACTTGAAGCTCCTGTATGACGTACTGTATTGACTTTAAGTTGACTCATGGCTTGGGATTGTCACTCTTTACTTTAGCAACGGCTTCCTTCCATTTGGTAGTGCCATTGACCTGATCCCAGTATTGGAGGTCAAGCTGTTCTTGTAGTGAAGGGTATTGGAATTCCCTTTGAACTTTATATTTAAGTTTATCTAGTTCTACTCTTGCAGCATCTACTTTAGATTGCTCAAGGGTGATTTTATTATTACTAGAATCAAACGCTCCTAAGCCATCATCTATAAGTACGGCTTCTGGATAAGCTTTTCTAATTGCTTTATGATCTAAACTCATGCTCCCACCTCCATTACAGTAAGGACACTAGTAGGACGGTAGTCGTAATAAATACCTGCATAGTCCCTATCTGATCTATTTACCCAGAAATCATTAGTGTTATAAGTTAGATATTTTACTTTGTAAGTTAATTCTGAAGTAGAACTTGGACTATCTAAATGCTGCATAGTTAAATTTACTGTCTTATTATTACCATATGGTATATACATCATAGTAGTAGTTCTAAGTAAATTCGTTGCAGCATCACCTTGCTGGAGAATTGTTGAATCTCTATACAAAGTAAAACCAGCTAAATTACTAGTTGTAGTACCTACATTTAAGACTGCTGTAAATAAGATTTTACTAGTGGCTGCGCTTGGTGTTATTTTTACGCAAAAAATACTACCGCTACCAGCTTGATCTGTTCCTGCTATATCTAACCAAGATTCTTTGGTTGTTGTTGAACTGGCGTTTGTTTTTACATTTTGAAGAACTTGAAGAATCTTACCAGCACTACCAAACTCAAGCGTTCCAGCAGTTCCACTATTCTTAAGTACTTGATTCGCTGTCCCAACTGTTGCTGGTAACTTCAGTTCTAAATCAGATGCAGGATTCGTTGCAGGAGCTGCGATGCTCATGCTATTTCCTGAAGTGTGGGGGAATTTAATTGCGCCCATTTTAAGTAGCTCCCAGTCTTACGAAAGTGACATGAGTAGTATTGTAATCACTATGACCATTTAAATAAGCACTACCATCTTGTTGATTTATTGCAAAACGAACTTTGCAATTGGTTGTATTACTCACATCAAATATAAAAGTAAATGCAGAATTAGCGTATGCATTACCACCATGGTCAGCGTTAGAACCTCCTGGTTCGGTTTGCTTAACCCAATTACTATTATCTATTGTTGTATATAACATAAACTCAGACCATTTATTACCACCACTATGACTTGATTTAGCTACAGCAGTGATTTGCCAAATTCCTGTTGATGGAAAAGAGAATACACCACTTGACTCGGTTAACCCTGTACCTAGTTTACTGAAACCACTAGTATCGTTCCTTTCCCAAGTACCAGTTACTGGGTCTACATCTCCTTGAACACTAGATGCTAATCTCCACTGATCTGCTTCAGTAATACCTAAAGCTACTGAAGAAGCTAATGTATCTGTGTCTACTACTCCATCAGGCAAGCCTCCTACGGCTAAACCGCCAATCGTATTTGCTGATCCGTCGAGAACTAAAGCCATAATTAGATTCTAACTGATAACCCAGCGTCCGTTAACAGTAACGGTGCCGTTGTTTGTGATTGGACCCACAGAGTGAGCACCCTTTCCAGCAGCTATTGAATATGTACCCGCTGCAATGGTTTGATCGTTTTCATATGCACAACCATCAAGTGTGGTAGAAGCTGCATCAGCCCACGAAACATTAGCTCCAGCACCTCCTGTAGTTAATACTTGTCCAGCGGTTCCAGCCGCTAATCTTGCGTCCCCAGAACCATCTCTATATAGTACATCGCCTTGAGTAGTTAGAGGTGTCGAATACTGAGATACAGCAGCCCAAACAGGATTAGCACTACCACCTTGAGTTTTAAGGTAATAACCATTAGTACCTGCGGCTAGTTCTGAAGGTACTCCAGAGGCTCCGTAGTAAAGAATACCTCCTTGAGTTCCGTGAGCTTGCTTATCTAAAGTAACTGCATTATCTTGAATCTTTCCTGTTGCTACTGAAAGGTTTTGAAGTGTAGCTTCAGCAACTGTGTTATTAGCTGGAGCGTTAAGGGTTACGGCTGAACCTATCTGTATAACAAATACATCAGCACCGTTAGGTAGATTTGCAGCGAACTTAATAGTGTTCGCATCAGTCATTACAAAGCCATCTAATCCTGAAGTAGATGTACCTGCATTTGGCTGTTGGATAACTCCGTTTACCGATACAACAAGCTGAGCAGCATTGGTAACACTAGCTCCTGTACCTGTATTGCTTGTTTCTCTTAAGTCATAGGTATCAACAGAACCATCAATAGTTGGAGCACCTGAACCACCTGTAGGGCATAGGAATAGGAACTTAAAGTCTCCAGTTGATGTAACTTCTCCCCAAGCTGAACCGTCATACACCTTCATGGTGTTAGAGGTTTTGTTAAAGAAGAGATCACCTTCGTCGTTATTACTTCCTGGGTCGCTATTTCCTGTACGATACCTTTCGTTAAAGTCGTTTATATCATCTGATAACTGTTTAACATCAGTTTCAGCAGCTAGTACTTTATGGTAAGTATAAGTATTACTTGATCCTGTAGAGAGTACTTGTAGACCTACTCCAGCAGCTAATGTCTCACTGTACAGAGAAGCAGGGAAACCGTTAATAGTTACAGTTGCAGGTGTACCATCAGTAGTCCTACCAGTGGTTGATACACCTGAACCATTAACGACCACACCTCCAGCATCACTAATACTGACTACTACGCCTGAAGCTGGCATTGAAGCAGTAGCTGGGAAAGCTACTTCAGTGGCTACAGCTACTAAACCTCCAACTGCTGTAACAGCTCCAGATACGTGATCTGCTACCGCTTTAGAAGTTGGTAGAGCTGTATTACTGTTAGTGGTAAGAGTAGTCTCTCCAATAGTCTTACCATCAATCTGGTTAAGCTCAGTTAGGGTTGATGTAAGAGCTGTACCACCTGCAAGGATTGAAGCAGTAGCACCCTGCATTCCAGCAAGAGTGGTTAGGTCCGCATCAAGAGGTTGGTATGAGCCAGAAGCTTGTTTACCGTCTAACTGAGTCTGTATTGCAGAAGTAACACCGTCTGTATAGTTAAGTTCTGCTGTTGTAGCAGTAACCCCATCCATGAGGTTGAGTTCTGCTGTTGTAGCTGTTACTCCATCAAGGATGTTTAATTCTGCTGTTGTAGAGGTGACTCCATCAAGGATATTTACTTCAGCGGTAGTAACAGTTGCGCCGTCTAATATATCAAGTTCAGTTGCTGTGAGAGAAGCTAATTCTGCTGAAGCCCCTGTCTGCATACTGGACAGGTTAGTTAAATCAGTAGCTTGAGCTTGCTTACCGTCTATCTGTGTTTGAACAGCAGAAGTTACACCATCTACATAGTTCAGTTCAGTAGTTGTAAGAGTAGCCCCATCTAATATTTGTACTTCTGTACCTGTTAAATCTGCTAGAGCCTGAGCAGTACCTGTGCTCATAGTGGCTAGCTCTGTTAACTCAGCATCAACAGAAATAGTAATTTTTCCAGCACTAGGACTGTCATCTGCTATGGATACTGGGGCTGTAGCGATTATGTCGTCTTTTACTTTTGCTGTTGTTTTAGTATCTATTTGACCGTCAATAGCTGCTGTAGTAGCTGCAAAAGCGTCAGAACTTACCCAAGTATCAGAACCACCTTTGAAAGCTCCAAGACTGGTTAAGTTACCAGTACCAGTAAACAGAGCTGCGTAGTCATCAGAGAACTCTTGTAGACCAAATCTGATTTGGTTATCTGCATTATTAAGGTCAGTAGATGTAAGAGTTGAACCAGCAGTATAAACAACAGTAGCGTCTTGTATAGCTGTAGTTCTATCTAGTATTACTGTTCCTGTTACACCAGCGTTTAGTACTACGTTACCGCCGTTAGGCTGCTCAACTGTGCTAGAGCCTGTTATTTGATAAGTATTAGTACCACTAGCTGCGTTGGTATAGGTAGTTCCGTTTACTTTTACAGAAATATCTGATTCTTTAATATACCCAATCGGGTCACCACCAGAAGTAGTGAGAGCGAAAGTTGTTGTGGAGGAACCTGGTGTATAGGTTCTAGTTGCATACGCCATAGTTAGTCCTTCTTGCGGCTGTTAATGAGTTCTCGCAGCTCTGGGTCTGCAAACCAACGTTGTTTACGGAAACCACCAGGAGCTTTTGGATCAGGTATCTGTTGTGGATACTCTTCACCGTCAACCCACTGCCATTTAACTATATTAATCTGATTTCTAATTAGAGACTTAATCCAATCTGCTCTGGTGCTGTTTTTCCTATCCCAGTTACCAGTTCTGTAGGGACTGACTACATCGGCACCACTTAATTGTTTGTACTCTGGACGGTTCACTATTTCTGTAATAAATGCGTGAATACCAACGTGGGTTTTACCTGTCCAAGGGCTGATGAATAAAGCGTCTTCATTCAAGAAATGATTGAGTTCGTTAACAGCAGTATCACTGAGTCCAATCTGACCATCACTCTCACTAGAGAAGAGATTACGGTCAATAGGTGGGATTAAGTTGTCTAATCTAGCTTGCCTTACTTTATCATCATCTACCTTTGAATTGATTGGAAATATGCGTCCAGTAATGGACTCTATAGGCATTGCAAATCGAGGTAAATCACTCCACTCAATCACTTCTCCAGGCTTACCAAAAGGCATAGCTTGACGACTTGATTGCCAGATTGTTGGGTCGTTAGCTATGACACTGCTTATAGCGTCAACTAAATCTCCTACTCCTGTATCTTCAAAGCGATAACCAAGAGTACCTATAAGTGTTCCTGTTACTCCGTGAGCAAAGTTACCAACGTTTTCGTGCCACTTACCTTTCTTATAGTATTGAGGTGTAAGTTTGTTCTCTAATACCCCTGCTTTTTTACCCTTAAATATTAGTCTCTTAAGATCTCTTTCATAACCCAAAGTAGGTGATCCTACCTTAGAAACAGCTTCGGCTATTATCCTTTGAAGTGGTTTAAGGTTACCGTCACCTGCTTTAGCAAGAGCATCAGTAATCTTATCTGGACCAGCAAGAGTTGGTATTTCCATAGCTTGCCTAGCTTGAGCAGCTATACCAAGCATCACAATGTCTCCAGCACTATCTGCGTTACCAAACTGCATAAGATCTCTAGCAGTTGAATGGAGAGCTAGTGTTCCTCCAAAAGCTCCTAAATACATATATGGAACTTCAATAGCATCTATACCAGGGAAGTCCATAAATGGTACTTCTAACCTGAGATGGAACGGTTTCTTAAGTCCTTTTGCTTCTCTATAGGTATGAGTCATTGGGCCTGTAGATTCCCAACCTGCACCATCTAATCCCCAAACAAGCGCAAAAGCGGCTGAGTGGAAAGCAACAGTCATACCAAGAGCTTGTTGAGCTCTCTCCCTAATAATTGGATCTGAGTGTAAGTAGACACTTTCAAATTGTTTAGCGTTTTCTAACCACTTAACACCTACAGGACTCTTTCTAAGAGTCTCTACTACTTCTTCTGGTAAGTGCTTAGCAACCTGATCTTTAGTAACTTTGGCTCCTAAACGGGCTAAGTCTTTAGCACCCCTAAAGGCTTCATAACCAGAGGTAATACGAACTACGTTCTTAAGCCAGTTAAACGCTGAAGTTGTAACAGGCATTAATGTTGTAGCAAAGCCTGATAAAGCTGGGTTATCGCTCTTTTTAAGAGTATCTATGGCACTCTTCATATCACCTATAGGACCATCAGTAATCTCTTCTGTGAGGTTGATGAAGTCTTTAAAGGATTGGAATTGATTATCTCTTATTTGATAACCAACAATCTTTTGATCTACACCAGCGTGTATAGGTTCAAATAGTTCTGAAGTCTTTTTATTAAGACGTTTGATTATCTCTGCTTTAGCGTTTTCAGGCTTAAGTAAACCGTCAGCTATTTCTTCTGCTACTTGCTGTCTTACTGTTGCACTAGCAAAAGCGTTACCTGATACTTCAGTAAAGAAGGAGTCACCCCAGCTAAGAGATTTCAAAACAGCAGTCATAGACTGTTCTTCACCCTTTGCGTAGTAAGGAGTTTTACCAAACCCAAATTCTCTACCTATCTGAATAGGAGCACCTAAACCAGGAATAATCCTTTTACTGCCTTCTTTACTTCCTGGTAATCTCCAACCTTTAATAGCTGCTGGTAGTTTTTCCCAGTCAGAGCCACTCATAGCGTTATCGTGCATAGATTTCATCCACACACGTCCATAGTTAATCAAGTTATAAACCTCTGGTTTTTCAAAGTCAGTCTTATTAACAGCCCACTTACCAAAGGGAGTCTTAATATCGAACTTAGTTACAGCTAAATCATCTAACTTTGCTTGCTGGTTTAGTAACGATATAGGGTTCTTAACGTAGTCTGGGTGAGCTTCTGGGAATATCATCCTCTTCGAGAAACCATCCCAAGAGTTCATAAAACCATATAAGTAGCCTTTAAGCCATTTATATTGAAGGTCAGCTCTCTTTGCTGTTCCTTCTACTAATTCCTCTCTACCTGCAAATCTAAGTAGTTTCTTAGTTATGTTACCCATAACGTACCCAGAAACATGGGTAGGTATGGCTTGAGAAAAACCAGCAACAACAATACCAAAGGGACCACGAGGGTTACTCATAGTTCCACTGGTAATGATTTGATTCATTACTCCAGACCAAGTCTTATCAATCTGATTTAAGTTATTCCAGTTACCACCTGACTTGTAGACAGCGTCCATAATAGACATAGCATCAGCCATCTCTTCCCCATTGAGGGCTTCTCCTTTTTTCAGCTTCTTCAGAGTGTTACCCATAGTGGCTTCAAAACGCTCACTAGCTGTTTTAGCTGTGTGAGACATTTTATCTAGCAGCTCTTCAGGGTTAGGTAGGTTTGCTATTGTTGTGTTCCACTCAGTAGCTATAAGTTCCCATCTAGCTCTCTTATAAGCATCACCCCATTTTTCATCAGGGTTTAATTCACCTATTCTTTCAAGAATTGCAGCTCTTGTAGGAAACTTAAGTCTTAATTTTCTTCTGAATAGTCCTAAACCTGTACCTAAATATTGAGCAAGAGGATCAACAGCTTTAACAGATCTCACTAAGAAATCAATATCGTTTAAAGCTAGAGCTGTTGCTGCTTCTAAAGTAGTCTCGTTTGATGCACCGCTTTTAACGTTCTGATAAATACGCAAAGAAGACATAGCGTTCTTAACGTTAGCGTCTAAAAGAGATAACTGAACTGGTATAGCACTGAGTCTTCTAACGTTTTGTCTATTAATCATCCCCTCTTTAACTAAGTAGGATAATTGAGCAGCACCTTGAGGATCATCAATAAATTGACCCATCTCAAGTAGAGCCTTAGATAAAACACTATCTATACTCTTATTTCTTACTACTCGATCATTTACTACTTTAAGTAAAGCTTGATCACTCATATCTGGTGTATAAGTCTTAGCGTTAGCAGCTCTGAATATCTCTAGTTCATCTGCAAAAGTGTTTGTACCATTAGCATCATCAAACTTCTTAGCTGCGTCTAGTTTCTCAATAAGTTGATCTACGTCATCTCCTATCTCATTAAGAGCTTCAATACCTTTTGCTTGCTTATTAGTTCCTAAAGCTTCTTGAAGTTGCTCTAGAACGTTATCAGCTTTTCTAGTGATATTTAAAGGCATCTCATCAGAGAGATCTATACCTTGATTTATCAAAGCATCGTCTACTAATCCATCCTTATCTACAGGAACAGGTATCTCAGTAGGAGAGGTCTTTGGTCCTAAGAGTCCTTCATCAGGAGCTGGTTGTGAACCTACAGCTTTAATAGGAGCTGCTGATACACCCTCATCAACAGCAGTAACGTTAACCTCTTCAAATCTTCTGATCCAATCACTTAAGAACTCAGGTGATACTTGATTGTTATCTATAGCAGCTTGAGCTTCATCTAGTAGAGCTTTAACCTCACCATGAAGGAGAACAGTATTAGAAGTTCCATAAGTGTCTGGTTCTACTACCTCTCCTAAGCGTGTTTTATTAACGTTATCCATATCGACGGCTGCGTTTCTGGCATCTAATAAATCAGCCTCTTTAGATAGCTGCTGCTGTGTTTCAGTAATAAACTTCTGGAAGTCGTTAGAGGCTTCTAACTGCTGACTCTGAGCGTTACGGTAAGCAGAGTTCTGAGCTAGGAACTCAAGTTCTTTAGCTTCTAATTCTTCTAACTTAATTTCTATCTCCTCAAGACGCTTCATCTCTTCTATTGCGTTATTCAATAGACGAAGTCTTCGTTGATTGGGAGCTTCACCTCTAGCTGGCTTACCTTTTAATAACCAATCTGGATCATTCTCCTGAGCAACTCTATAAGCAGCAGCCCTTTTATCTAGAAGTTTTGTCTTAGCAATGATGGAAGCTTGACTACTAACTTGAAGCTTTTTCTTAGAGGCTTTAAGCCCCTCTACAAGAGCAGCTCTCTGTTCTGGTATAGAAGTAGATTCTAAATCTATGTTTTTAGATATATCAGCTTGAGCGTCTAGAGCGTTCTTTGTTTTAACTAGGAAAGTTTCTGCACTTTCACGTGCACCAGTTGTTATTTCAGGTATGTCCTTTCCTACGGTTGCATCAAAATCAGTAGTTGTTTTTGCTATACCTAGATTTAGCTCTAGCTGTATTCCCTCATCAACAGCTCCTTTAACGTTCGTCTCTATATCTGGTTTGAATTTGTTATAAGCATTATCCCAAGCTTTACTAGCTTTCTCACCAAGTTTGATATTTCTAAGAGCTGTCCAACTTACGTCTAAAACGTTAGAAAGTATGTTCCAAGTCCATTTACCAGCACCAACAATAGCTCCACCCATAAGAGCCTGCTGAACCTGCGCTTTGTGGTAGTTAAACTCAGTTGAGTTTTCAGATAAGAAGAGACGTTTAAGAGCTAATTTATCTTTAGGAGTAGCAGCTCTGTTCCATATTTCTAATTGCTCTTCATAGCCTGAAGATAGTTCTGGTATTTCAGGAGGCCAAAGAACTAGTTCCTCTGCCATTTCAGGAGCTGAGGCTCTTAAGAAGAAGCCAGCACTAGTCCAGAATCCAGGCTTGTTAACAGTTGTTGGGATACCTTGCATAACGTTGAAGGTTCCACCTGCTGCTGTACCAGTCCTAGCCATCCCTAACCAAGTAAGACCTTTTCTTATACCCCCTGCTGTACCTATAACTCCTACTATTTGTGCTCCTAAATCTACAATCTCAGATTCTGGTTTGTTCTTCTTATAGAAATCGCTGTCTTTACTGAGGTACTGACCTCCTAACCAACCTTCTCTCCAACCAAGAGGCTGACCATCTACACGACCATATTGCTTTATTTCTTCTTGATTAGCTTCATATTGTGCGTGTAACTGTTTCTCCCAATCAGGTTGTCCACCAGTAAGGGTATCAATAAAACCACCAAGACCTAGCTTTCTAATTACATAGGAAGAATCTAAATAACCAGATTCTGAAGCTTGTAAAGGTAAAGAGACAAGACCATCAAGAGCAGACTGGACTGTTCTATAAGCACCTGGAAGAGCTTCATCTTTTAATAGGGGATCATCTGCTTTATTGGCTTCGATTAGTTCTTCTCTTTCAGCTATTGCTTCAGCTCTTTCATCAGAAGGTGCAACCTTTTGAACACCTTTAGCAAATCCCTGTCTTATTTGACTACCTACATCACTCCACTTATCGGGAATTCTTGTAGGTTCTTCTGGAGCTGGTTCTCCATCCATAGAACCTAGCTTTGGAATTTTTACATCTTCTTTTTCTGGCTTCTCCTGAGTAGCTGTACTAGACCCACCCTCACCAGATCCACCCCACTCAGCGTCATCTAATCTCTTATATTCATCATCATCAGCTACATATCTAGTGTTGCCTTGACGGTCTGTAAAATAAGCGCCCATTTATTTAATCCTCCGTATGAGTGGGTAAACGTTTTCTTTTAAGAAATCGACTTGGTGTGATTGAACCTTTTGGTCTAATCGAGCTGGGAAACCCTCACCAGGATTAAAGATGGTCATTTGAAGTTGTCCAGGGTTAAGACCTCCGGTTGTACCAGTAGCTCCACCAGTGAGCATTACTTGCTGACCTATTGATACACGACCACTAGTAACAAGTATTTTTGAACCGCCGGAAATCATGATTCGATCTCCTTTGCGATAACCAGGACCATGAGCCTCAGCTTTAATAATTATATAGTTACCGTAAGTATCGTGAGTACCACTATCTACAATGTTCCCACCAACAGGAGCTGGCATAGGGTCGTTTCCTACTTGTCCTGTAGGACGGGTTAGCTTAAATCTAACTCTGTTAAGTTGTTTACCATCTGTAGACAGTCCAGACTTATAATCACCAGCCGCTTCGTTATGACTAAGAGCTACGTCATAAGGTGTGAAATCAGCAGGAGCAGCGTCATAGTTAATGAAAGCTCCTTGAAGTAGTTTTGCGTTAGCTTTCCACATTGGACCTAAACGCTCATTACCTGTGTATCTCTGTACTTGTTGTAGTACTACCTCATTCATAGGCATAACTCCACCAGTAGCATATTCAAAATTATTCATTACATCTCTAGTATCCTGACTTATCCCATACATATCGTTAGTAGTTAAAGCTCTAATAAGCTCATTCATCTGAGGCTCATCAAAGATAAACTGTCTATTTAGGAATAGTTCTGTTTGAGTCCTATCTCCTCTAAGTCCTTCAATAGCTGAGCTAGACCAAGTAGAACCGTTATCTAGACTTAGTATTTCTATGTTCCAAGAACCATCTCTGTTCTTAGTAGTTCTACTGAAATCAGGGACGTTATTATACTGGGTACCTCTAGCTCTTCCATCTGGAAGGTTGATGTTGTAGTAGAAGTTTGGATCACTATATTGAGCTTGTCCTTCTAGTCTTCTATTAATCTCATCATAAATTTCTCTTCTAGCTTTAGAACTAGTTAAAGCGTTTGGATCAGCTTTAAGAGCGTTATCAATTATCTCATCTATAACCTCGTCTACTTCATCTCTTAAGCGTATATTTGATTGTTCAACAGCTAAGTCGGCGTTAGCTAATTTTGCTTTACCATCAGCTCCCTCTTTGGATGCTGTAGCTAGAGACTCATGACCTAAGATCCGAACTTTATTAGCAGTTTGTAGGTCTGAAATAATGGTAGATCTTAAAGATTGATACTTATCACTTCTCCACTTAGTTACTTGTTCTTGGTTATTAAGAATTAAACTCTCTAAACCAAAAGACCTTAGCTCTGCTATATCCTCTTGACTTAAATACTCACCCCTTTGGTTCAGCGTGTTCACTCTTCTTTGAAAGTTTGCAGTCTGCCTAGCTGTAGGAACCTTTACAGGAGCTGCATAGAGATCGTAGATATACTTCTGACCCTCTGCTCCTGTTTTACCTGAATAAGTAAAACCCGCTACTCCTAAACCTTCTATATGTTCTGTAGCCATCTGCTGCCTTTCAGCGGCGTTAGGTTTTCTACCGTTCTCTTCTTCAAACCTAATTAAAGCTTGTGCTGCTGAGAGATCTGCTGTATTAGTCCACTCTTTTTTTGCTCTATTAATCTGAGCAAGAGTAGCTTTATCAGCCATATCTATAAGGCTGTAAGCACTCTTATAACCTTCTTCAAGAATTTGTCTATAAGTTTTATCATCTTTACCTACTAGATCTAATAGAAGTATTCCATCTTTAGTTCTTATTTCCCCTAAAGCTCTTTGGATTATAGGCCCAGCAGCGTACTCAACAACATCGTTTTTACCTTGAAGCATATCTCCAGGCTTATCTACATCAATGTATAGCTTGTCAAAAGCCTCTCCTAATACTTCATTAGCTTTTTTCTCATCCCCACCGTAGTACTGAATAAGATAACCTCTAGCATCTTGAACAGAAGTTTCAAAAGCAGCTTGAGCTTGTGGAGTTAAGCCACCCTTACTAGTCTTAATGATTGTAACCATAGTTCTAAGGCCATTAAGAACCTTTGATTTACCAGTCTTATTAGCTATAAGATCACTGTTCTCAAGCCTTTTCTCAACTATTTTTTCTTTAAGCTCAGCCGTGATTTGACCCATTGCTGAGTCAACAACGTTTGTTTTAAAAGTTTGAGGTAAATAATCGTACTTTGCTGTAAGCTCCGCTGCTTTATTAGCTAACTCAATAGCTATCTCTGAATCATCTTCTACTTGAGATAATCGAGATAAGTTCTTACCACCCCAATCGTTATACTTTAAAACTGATTCAACCTTTGCATCTTGAGCTAAGGAGTCGTAGTAGAAGAACTTAGTCCAAGGGTCACTAATACGGTTCTGTTTAGCTTGATCATATTGCTTCTTCTTTTGAAGTTTTTTAGTTTCATCGCTTATTGCTTTAAAGCTTGAGAACGCTTGTGTCCTCTGATTTCTTAAAGCATCAGCATCCTTTTCAGCAGCTTTAACGTGGTTCTCAAAAGCCCACTTACTAAGAGTACCTAATCCACCACCTTGACCTACAAAATCTTCTATAGCTTCAATAGCTTCTCCCCAGTTACCTGGTTCATATCTGTGCATATCGAGAAGCTGTCCACCAATAGGACGTGGTTCTCTAGGAGCAGCGTCAGGTATTCCTCCTGCTGCTGGTTGTTGAGCTTTCTTGGTGTAATCCTTTCCTCTGCGTTGAGGGGTTACAGAACCGCTGTTAAAATCTAGAGCCATTTACTCTCTCCTCTCCTCTCCTGGTAATAGTGGTTGGGGCTTTCCTGGGCCTGCATTTTGACCAGCGTTAGGCTGCATAGATCGGTAGTATTTGACCCCGTCTATAATGTTGCCAGCAGCTTTAGTAACCATAGCGAGGCTAGAAGGACCAGCTTTTTTAGCTGGCATAATTCCTCTAACTGGTAAAGGAGCTAAAGGTTTCAGAGGATCGTTAACAGGATTTGGTATGTAGTCCTGAATATCCTTAACAGCGTTAACAGCTCTAATAGACTCAGCTTCAGCAGCTCCTAACTTATCAGCTATTCTCCACTTCTTAGTTACGTTCTTATTACTGAGAGTTGCTAAGTAGATCTGATTATATTGATTTCTAGCAGCGTTAACAGAGCGTCCTACTTTTCCTGCTGCAACTCCAGACTTCTTAGCAGCAATAGCATCTCTATTCATTTTCTGTGTCTCAAGTTCTATGGTGTCTTTAGCTGTGTCTTCATAGAACCGAGCATCTAAATCAGCTAACTGTCTACCTAAGTTCTCAGTAGCAGCAACAGCTACTTCACCTTTATATGTAGACCTTTGAGTAGCTAGCTTATTTTCATACTGCTTACGCTGCTGAACATAAGTGCTATCCCTTAACCACTGCCTTTGTTGTACCTCATATTCTCTATAGTTCTGTCTTTCTAAGTTTCCTTTCTGTTCCCAGTACTGTCTTTCAGCTTCAGAGTTTTGACGTTGTGTTTCATATTTACTAACTTGATGACCAAAGAACGTAGCAGCAAGGTTACCTACTGTACTCATCGCACTTAAAGCACCCGGAGATGAGAAGAAACTAGTACTAGCACCAGCGGTTCCTCCTCCTGTGGCGCCTCCTGTAGCACTACTAACTATGTTAGATAAACCACCAACTTTCCCATACATATTTTGGGAACTAGGACTGATTCGTGCCATTAACCGTACTTCCTCGCTACATCAAAGTACAAGCCAGTCCACTCTAAAGCGACGAACTTAGCTTGATCTATGCTGTCGTTTACTACTTCTACTTTAACTTGGTCGTTCTTACTTTGGATATACGCACGAAATTTAGACTCATCAAAAGATGAAGCCTGACTTAAAACAATATTAGCGTTAAGAGGGTCTCGTCTGTCAAATTCGTAAGTCTTCTTATCTCTAAAATCTGGAGTCACTTCTACTGTGAAGTACCTTGCATCATTGTAGTAAACATCCATATATCGTAACTGGAGGCGACCAGTACGAGTACCAATAAAAGTGTTGTCAGTCGCAGTTCTTGAATAGGGCATGAGCTGAGGCGGTTCAAACCTGAACGTGTATTTCTCACCAAAGACCCATGAGCTTCCACTAAAATCGCCCAGGCTATCGCAAACAAAAGTATTAACCCCAGCTGGAACAGTTGCAGCCACGACCCAACGTTTTTCAGCTTCGTTAGCATCAGTCTTATCCTTTTTGATAACAATGAACTGACTTGGATTTACTGTGTAGTAAGGCAGAGTAACAGTAGTTTTGTTGGTAAGACCGCTATAACTAAAAGTGACAGCACCTAGATCAGTAGTAATAGAACTAGATAACTGCCTGTCTAATAGGAATAGATCCTGCTCAACTTGAGGAGGTCTAGAAGCGTTGATACCTTCTAGGTAGTACTTAACAGTACTATTCTCTGTGTACTTAACTACATTCAACAACGTCCCCTCAACAAAATCACACCAATAAATACTCTTGTTAGGGAACGTCCACTTACTCCAAGCGTTTTGCTTGTTACTTAAAGACCCAGCAGAAGCTTCCCAGAAGAATTGGTAAACATATAAAGAGTTTGGATCGTCACTGCTAAGAGCTATTAAGTATTGATCTGTTCTACTAACTGCTAATGAATCAATATTTTTTGGTATATACTTTGGTACTGTTTCTGTTATAACAGCAGTTTGTCCGAGGTTAATACCAACAGTACGGTCAGTAGTAATAAAAGTATGTAGCCCTGTGAAGTCACCTTCTTTAACAGGGAATATAACTTGAGGTCCAACTTGTTGAGGTTTAACTTTTGATTCCATACTAATGGAACTTATACGACCTACAGAAGCTGTTTCTGGAGAGAACGTTACGTTGTCACCTGAATACAATCTGAACTGGTTCTCATTAGAGAACAGAACTAACTCATCCTGCTGCTGTAAAGCGTAGTTCAGTACTGCTACGTCGTTACTAACTGCTGTTAAATCTATGGGGTCTGTATCTAGAACCTGTAAAGCTGATTCAATCCAGAAGTTGTAATAAGCACCAGCTTCACTAAGTATTACGTGTTCTCCAGCTATGAAACCAAGTCGGTTTTTAAAGAACACAATATCTGTAATCTTTCTATCCATAAACGATGGAGGTTCCATCTTCTCTGCGTCACCTGCTAATCTTTCAGTCCATTTTTTAAGAACAGTCGAGACTGTACCATCTGTATAAGTAGTACCATCTTTTGGTTGAAAGGTGAATCTAGTTAAACCGTTAGAGTTTTTGTAATAAAGGAAAGAGTGAGGCATTGTAGCCGCATCAATCAAACCTTTAGTACCCCAAGCTCCTTGCTCTTCCCAAGAACCTCTACCATAAGTACCAGCAGAAGTTACGTTTTCTGCGTTGAATTTTAAGTAGTAAGAACTTTCACCAGCAGCTCCATCAGGCGCAACAATAACTGAGTAACCTTCCCAAGATGTAGTAGGTAGATCAAGAATACTGGTTACCTGATTAGAGAAACCAGACATCAAAGTATTACCTCTAGCGTCAGAGACTACAAAACTTTTGAAAGATCTAGCAGCACTAGCTAAACCTATTAATATCTGAGAACCCTGTACTGAGAACGTTAGATGGTTGCTAGTATCTGCTGTATCTATAGCACTTTTTAAATCTGTTGCAATAGTTTGAGTACTGATTGCTGTTCCTGAAGCTAACGTAGCTGTTGTAATGTTTGCTGAAATTGTATCTCCGTTATCTAGTTCTATATCACATTCATATTTAGTAGCGTAGTCAATTAACTTAACGTTTATCTGAGCTTTAATTGGTACATAACTACTACTTACAAGACCTATATTGTACCTAGTTAAGGTTTCTGAGCTATCGAACTCACACTTCTTTTGAATATTAGTTATGAATACATTGTCTTGAAAGGATGTAGCTCTAAACCTATCTCTAGCTCTACCAGAACCTCTTAAGTATTCAAGATTAGTAGTAGTTATACCAGCAAAGATTTGCTGTATTGGTACAACGGTTGGGAGTACCCCACTAATAGGTTCAACGTTTGCTACTCCAGTTACAAAAGTTTTACTAGCTGCAATAGTTAAAGTAACTCCAGAAGCTGAAGCTGTGCAGTCTTTATTAAGAGTAATAGAGTTAGTACCTATTTCATTTATAGTCGCTCCTGTTGGAATACCAGATCCTGTTACAGTAGCCCCTACAAATATATCCGTCATACTGCTAACAGAAGCTATAACAGCACTGTTGTTAGTTGTGTTACCAGTGGGAGTTACAGTTTTACTGTCGTCTCCTATTACTAGAACAAATCTTTCTGTGTCACTTCTGTTGTAAACGTAGTACCAAGCTTCATCCCATTTAATAGTTCCAGTTAAATTATTACCAGGAGTACCGTGACCATCATATTTAGTAAGAGTATCAATCTGTTTAAGAGGAACATTACCTAATCTTTTCTTGAGTCCCTCCACCAAATCACAGTTACCGTTCTCAAGAGTTTTAGAGAACCCAGGTAAAACGAAACTAGTTGCTTGTTGGTTGACCCCCTTATTCAATGGGCCAATGACTTGGTTAAAAAGTTCTCTAGACATTAGCGATCAAGAATATCAGGACCAAATGTTGTTTGCACACGGCCTCCATATAGATCATCAGGACCACTGATGAAGTTATTATTCTGAGCCATATCTTCAGTACGCTTTAAAATTTGAAGAGCGTTCTCTTCATCATCTGCTGTGTAACTTTCTATACTCTGAGAGGTAACAGCCCTATTAGCAAATACTCTACCAGCTCTAATCGTTATATATCTTTTACCTGTTTCAGGTATATCATCCCAAGCTAACTCTTCTACTATTTCTGCAATAAGATCACTCGTACCACCAGTAAGTGCTACACCTAAGCTCCCTCTTAAATCATACTTATTTGCTACACGATCAAAGAGCTTAATACCGCGTAAAACAAATCGCTGTGAAGGGTAAGATAAGGGATTGAAACGAACAGCAAGAGTATTAGCAGCAAGAGTAGAATGCCCATTTCCATCTAAAGGTATTTCTTTATATACCATAGTGTTCCAAGACCAACCTGCTCCTTGGACTTCTGTGCTTATCTCATCTAATACTCTTTCTGCTAAAGCCGCATCCCCAGTAAGAGGAGGGGTGAGCTGGTTTAAAGGAGCCTCACCAATAATTGAAAGAAGAGTATTTACTGCTTGTAGTTTGGTTGTTGCCATATATAAACAAAAGGGGAAACATTACGCCTCCCCTTATTGTATTCGGTTTTCCTAAGTATTTACCAAGGGTTGCCGTCATGAAGTAGCGATACTGCACAATCGGGACGGAGGATACCGTGTCCAACTGCGTAGCTTGCGACCATCATGGTGCTCTGAGTCATTGCTTTGTACTCAGAACCAGTCATCTGCATATTCAGATCCTTAAGAGCAACTGTACCGACTGCTTCTTTTGTGAAGCAAAGTCCGAACAAGTTGGTAAGAGTTGAGGTGTTACCCTGCTCATCTTGCCAATAGTCGTTAGTACCTGCTGCTGCAGATCCGTCAGAACCATCCTTACCGTTGATGTAGTTAGGACGCTCACCTCTGGTAGTAGCTGATTGAGCTGCTGTACCTGAGTAGCTGTTTCCGTAAGCTGCAGAACCGAGGTTGTTAGATGTCTTGACTGTGAAGCCAGCAACACTAAGAACACGGTTACTCTTGAATGATCCGTTCTCACCACCGCCGGAGTTCCAGTCAGTGTTTATTGCACGGTCAGAGTTGATGACATCGTAGTAAGCGCCTGGAGATAGGACGACTATACGTCCATCCTTAGGAGCGTCTTTTTCGTCAAGTGCTTGGCAAGCCTTGTAGAGGTTCTCAACAATTAGGTCGCCTCTAGCGTTGCGGTTAGCAGCACCGTTGAGGTCGATACCTGTGTATGAGGTTCCACCAGGAAGCTTGCTTAGAACGAATACTCTTTCACCAACCTTGAAGGCTGCGTCAGTACCTGTACCTACTGCACCAATTGGGTTAACAACAATAACAGAAGGAGAAGCGTTAGTTGCGGTAGTTGTAATAACACCGTAAGCACCGCTGTCCTCACCATACATTGTTGTGCCAGCCGCAAAGGTGGCAAAGTTAGCCATCTGGCCTGACATGGTGATGTTGTTGCCTGAGATACTTGCAACTGTTACGTCAGCAGGAGCTGAAGTTACAGCGAAAGTCTTGTTATCCCAGTCATCAACACGTCCATCAGACTCGGAAGCTGTTAGAAGTGTACGGACTAGACGCTGGTCATAAGCCCTTGAAAGAGCCCTACCCAATTCTTTTGAGTATATAGACCTAACGTCCCAGTGAAGTTTGGCTTCATCTAAATCATAGATCGAGGCATCTGCGATAAGTAAATCGTCTATCGTGATGATTTTCTCACCGATCATGCCTTTGTTACCCTGGCCTGTTATCCAATCGCCTGGACGATGGTAGCGGCTAGAAAAACGACCCGTGATTGGGAAGCTGGCGCTCTTGCCCGAACTAATGGTACGCTTTTGGGTTAAGTCTTTGAAAATTGTTTCTCTATTGAAGACTGTTAGGACTTCTCCAGAAAAGATTTTCAGAAAATTCGCATTCTCTTTTTCGTAGTTACCAGCAGCAGAATTGGCGTTATATTGAACACCATTAATACCACCTAACCTAGAGATGCTCGAAAAATCTGGCATCGTTTTTGAAAGATTAAATAAACATTAAGGCTCACGTCACCACTGCTGTTATCTCCTCAGAGGCAACAATATTTACATAAGCTTTCCTAATATTAGCCTATCTAGGTGTTAATACGTCTGATCTAGAAACTTTCTCTTCTACATCTTGTGTATAAGCAGTGTCGTGTAGGTACCTAGGATCGTTCATAGCAGCTTCTACTTCTTGAACTGAGCGATATACATCAGTAGCGTTGTTAGAAATTCTTCCACCTAAAAGGTTAGGCTCTTGTCCTACAGCTTGGTTATAAGCAAAGAACATAGATTGAACAGCGTTCCTAGCTCTTGTGTAGTCTCCGCTATTAACCTCCTCGTTATAAGCATCAATCTCATCTTGATCAAGTTCAGCTTGAGCCCACTCTCTAATAGTTGTTAGGTTCTCAGCACCACCAATAGTTTCTAAGATGGTTGATTCTTCTGCTTGTGGAAGAGACTGCTCTACTGCATCTTCAGGTACTTGGACACCCTCTATATCGGGATCCTCTTCGTAGTACTCCTCTACTTCAGGTTGTTCCTGTTGACCAAGTTTTCTTTCAAGCTCTTGATAAGCCTGTAGAAGATCATCCGCAGACCTGAACTTACCTCCAATAAGCTCTCCCTCTTGTTCAAGCTCTTGGGGGTCTTGACCATCAAGTATAGCTTGATCCTGCTCGTTAAAAGCAGGGGTCTCTTCTGGAAATGCTCCACCTGTGGTATTAACTTCAGGCATTTTTTTAACCGATGCGTAATGTTAGATCAGGATACACCGATACGATCTTTTTCGCTTCAATAGCTTTTATGTATTGATCATAAGTTTGAGGCTTCTCAGTTCTAAGTCTCTCAATAAGAACATCAACCTCAGTCTTAGGTTCCTCTCTTACAGGAGGTTCCTTAAGTTCAGGTGTTAGTGGCTCAGTTACCACCACCTTCGGCTTGCTGGTTGATTTCTTGGTCTGTCCTGACTGCGTCATTTTCAGCTTTAAGTAGCGCAGCTTGTTTAGCTGGATCTTGTGAAGGATCCTGTGCCGCTGCTTGTTCTTGTGCCATCATAGCTTGTTGCTGCTCTTCTTCCATCAATTGCTCATCTGATTTGATCAGTTTGTATGTTTCTAAACCATCAGAAGCAGCAAGCCTAGTGATCAGTTCTCTACTATTAACATACTTAGCCATAGACTCTGGACCCATAGTCTGAGCAAGAGTTTGTATAAACTCAATTAACTTAGCTTTATCGTTACCTCTTCCTAAAGCGTCAAGACCAGTAGTAATACGAGGCGTAACAATATTCTTTGGTAAGCGAGGAAGGCTACCTCTCTTCTCCATTAGTGCCATCTTTCTATGGACTAGTGGAAGCTGTAGTTCTACAGAAAGTATGGAATATACGCCACCTAACCCAGCTTCGAGCTCCTGGGCGACCATTCTGATTTCTTCCGCGGTGACGCGGTCCCGTCCAGAAGCACCAGCTTGAATAGCACTATTAAGTAGGAAGGAAAAACTAAGTCTCTGTTCTATACGAGCTATGGTTTGCAGAGCTACAGACAGGTCAGCCTGTTTCTGCATTTGCAGTGGCGCTACATCATTAGGATTGCCAGCCACAATAGAACCATTAGCAGCTCTGGCAAGAGAATCGGGTCGAGTAGTTCCATTAGGGTTACAAAGGAAAATTATCTTAGCTGCTGCTGCACTACCTTCAACAATTGCTTTAGATAAATACTCAAGAGATTTAAGATCCCCCAGTAGCTCTTCTACATAACTCCTTCCGTAGGCTTCGTGTGCTACACGGAACATCCTAAGAGGAATCCAAGGTGCTTTCTCTATAGGTACTGAACCTTTTGGACCTAGAGGTTTTCCATATACTTCTTGATGCCAATTACATCTATCTTTGTCGTAATCCCAAGTAATACGGGTGTATAGAAAAACAGTTTTATCTGTGTTCTTACCGTAGTCATTCTTAGGTACTATTCCAGGTGGTAATACTTCAGGGCTTACCTCTTCTCTTACTACTACTTCAAGTATGTTTCCTTCTGGATCTCTACTAAGAACAAAAGATTTAAGTGGATATACTCTAGTACCTTGGTCTGTTACATAAAGGAGAGCGTTACCACTAATGATTAGGTGTTTAAGAGCTTCAAACAGAGCAGTCCTATCTCCAGACTCCTCTATATCTCTCATCACTGCTCTCTCCATTAGAGAAAGCTGCTGTTCAAATTCTGATTGCAGTTCTTTATAATCTTCTAGCTCCCTTTGGAGCTTCATATCATCTACAGAAAGCCTAAAAAACGCCTGGTTAGGAGGTAACAAAGCGATCAAAAGTTTACTCGCTAAGTTGTTAACACCCCTAGCGCCCAGCCCTTGATAAGTAGTGTTAATTTTTGTGTAGAGATTCTTTCCTGTACTCTTATCGTTCTCAGTAATAAGGGTAGGTAAGGTGTATTTAGCACACTCAACCCCTCGATCTAGATATACAGTTTTCTCTGGCTCAAGGAATAGATACCTACCCTCAGCAGTGGTACCTTCTTTAGCCAAAATTCAAACCTCCTGATGTTGAAGCAGTATCACCACCTCCACCGATACCTAGTCCTGAATCAATACTCAACTTAGTTCTTTCACTTTCAGGTGTACCAGATCTAGCTCTACGCTTTTTCTTAACGGGAGCCCCTGCACTTTGCATTCGAGCTATAGAAGCTTGTAGTTGTTGGTTATGAATAGACAAAGCAGATGAAGCACGGGTTTGTGCCATCTGAGCTTCAGCTTGAGCAGCGGCTCTGTCAGAAGCAGCGGCTGACTGGGCTGTAGCTTCTCTACTAGCAGCTATTTGTGTATTGAATTGTTGCTGACGTTGAGCTGCGTCAGCTTGCATCTGTTTAATCTCATTCTGAGCCGCTTCTCTTGCTTGAGCTGTACGCCTACGAGATTCGGCTGCTGCTTTCTTAGCAGCTTGAGCTGATGCGTAGCCTGAATAAGCAGTGGCGGCTGCGCTTAAACCAATAGTGAACGGTAACCAAAACGCCATAAGTAATTAACCTCAGTTGTATTTGGTTTCTTCTTGTAGTTTAAACTGATCTTTCAAATGACGTACTACCGCCACCTGACCAGCACTGAACCAAATCTGTTTCTCTTCCATACTAAGATCAGGAGCCTTATCTGGATAGAGTTCTTCTAAATATTGTAGAAGAGACTCATCAATATTAGGCATCATATATTTAAACTAGTCTTTTCATCAGCTAGTCTCTTTCTTAATTTTCTACCAGTACCACTAACAGAACCAGCCTTACCACTAGAACCTGTACCAGTAGGTCCAGTAACTTTTGTGGAAGCTACACCAGGACCACCAATGGCTTTACTTTCTCTCTTAGCTCTAGCTGCTTTCTCTTGTTCAGCTAAGGTTGCTTGTCGTGCAGCCCTTTGGTCCCTCTCTGCTAATTTCTTAGAATAACCAACAGCTCTTTTACTTTCTAATTCAGTCTGAGCTTGCTTCTCTCTTGCTGCTGTTGTTCTAGCTTTAGATTCAGCTAAAGTTTTCTGTTCAATTCCTCTTTGTGTTTCATAAGCAGCTTTTCTACCTGCAATCTCTTTATCTAATCTAGATCTTTCTGATTCATACTCTTTAGCAGATTGTTGAGCCTGCTTTGTAGCTTCTTCATGAGCTTTCTTAGCTTTTCTTCTAGCTCTTTCAGAGGCACCAAAGGTTAATACATTAGTAGCAGCTCTAAAGATCTTTTTAAAGAAACCCCAAGCCATAACTGTGGGGAGTAGGTCTACTTCTTCCTCCTTCTTCTCCTCTTTAATATCGTTACCTACAAAGTCGTAGGCATAGTTTTGAGCTAAATCGTGGAAACCAAGCCTTATTAATAAGTTAGTTCTCCAGTTTCTCCAGTTTTTAAAATTAGGCATAGCTTGGTAGGTCAGAATTACTAGTCTCAAAGAAGGCAGGGACTCTAGCTCGCTTAGTATCGACTAAACCCTCTGTCTTTCCAGCATACATCAGGTTATCAGACTGATCCAACCAGAACTTCTTATTTAGATAACGATCTGTAGCGTCGTTCCGTAGGGGCTGAAAAATCCAGTTAATGGTGGCCTTCCTAAGTTTATCCAAAGATTGACTAGGGCGTAGGCCCAACTCACGACATACAAGGCTATTAGCGGATACGTGAATGGTTTCGTCTCTCGAAATGTCGGCGCTGACAGTCCTAAGACCAGAATCCCCACAATAACGAAAGAAGGGAAGAATAACGAAAAATATTGCACGTTCAGCTACCAACGCTTTAAGGACAGTGTGATCGGGGTGCTCCACCCACGCATCACGTAAGAGCTTTGCTTCGGCCTCAGCTTTTTCATCAATACCATGAGCCTCAGTGACATAATGAAGAGCAAGGTCATGTCTTTCTTCGTCCTTTACGTTTGACTGTAGAAGTTCTCTAGATGCTTCTGGAAGTTCAGATAACGCTTCTCGGATAAAATCCCCCACTGGAAGCTCCATAATACGTACTGAAAGAGCACGGTAGATGGTCTCTTCTGCTCCATCTTTAAGCTTTCCTTTACTAGTTTTTACTGGAGTCCAGACGCGCTTCTTTTCTAGAAGCTGTTGGTATGGATGCTTTCTCATTCTGCACAATCGCAAGTGATTTTGTTATCTTCTGTCAGGATTTCACTTAGATAATCATCAACGTCTGTTTCGCTAATCGCCGCGTAAACGTTCGACTTATCTTGGGTGGAGGGCATGACCTGTAAAGAATAATATAAGCTCTTTAACGGAGAATTTAACCATCTAGACATAAATTGTCTGTCAAATTTTACGAGGTCACTCCACCAATTCATGGAGATAGCGTGCGCCTTCTGGGTTTTATCCATCATGACTTGCCATTCACAATTCAACTCAAAGAAAGTGTCCCAACCAACATCTTGAGCAATCTCACATTTTGGATGATACTTATAAGAATGAACACCAAGAGTTGAGCTGTCTCTGTCAACTTCTCTACTTACAGGTGGAGCAATCTCAGGCGTAGTGGTATAACCCTCCCTATCTACATAGCGATAAGAACAAGTAGCAGTAGGTGCAACAGTAAGAGCTCTAGTCATCTTATGTTCATCAGCTACTCTGGCTGCTCCTTGCATACCGTGATGAATAGCTAGCGCTATAGAGTCAGCCATAGTAATTTCTGCTGGCCTTACCCCTAAATTTGTTCGCCTCATAGCTGCTACAAACTCTTTATAAGATACGTTCTCAATAGCTAGAAGATTAGATAGACCAAGTACACCTAGTCCTACCTGATTATCTTTCTTACGATAGATGCCAGATCTATTTACCCCTGTTCTTTTGTAAAGTTCACAGAGGAACTCCATAGATTCAACAAAAGCACCAGGAATATCACTAACACTGTTAACAATTCCCAAGTTCACGTGACTTAAAAGGCAGGTGTCTCTTGATTTAATTAAGATTTCTTGGCACACATTATGATAGATCCTTTCTCCTTCTGAATCGTACTGCTTCTTAACAATCCAGATATCACCCTTACGGGCTCCTTCCATGATTGCGTTTAATACAGAAGGCTTGTTTATTACCTCTGGATCAACATTGACGCAGCGTTTAGCCCACGGTATGCGAGCGCGAT
>VTLG01011168.1_pt1 | contig 33511 bp, 37 predicted proteins | sample 4694571 | NCBI WGS metagenome assembly VTLG01 (sample SAMN12604809, study PRJNA352737) | marine metagenome | biome: ENVO:00000447; feature: ENVO:00000209|ENVO:00000569|ENVO:01000036; material: ENVO:00002151; isolation source: viral sequences binned using virsorter ...
CATGCAATCAATCTTTCATCACCATTCTCACTTACAAGTATAAAGGAGCGAGAACATACATCTATTTCTACGTTAAGAACAAAGTCGTCCATCTTTTTTATGAATAACTCATTATATCATATGTATGAAAAATGTCAATTTAATTAAAATGATAAGAAGAGTCTTGACCTTGATGAAATCCCTTTGGCATATAATTCACAGCTAATGAGTATCTTTCTTTATCAAAATTATTAATTTCTAAGTGATGATGTAAAGAACTTGGAAATAGTAGCATATGTCCTTTTTTTGCAGGAAATTTAACTTCTCCATACATTTGAGTGGAGTGATCTTGATTATGAAAATTTACATTTATTGCAGGAACATCTTTTGTAAAACTTAATTTACCACAGTCATCATTGAAATAATAAACTGCACTCCAAAATGAGTTTGAATGATTATGTCTTCCAATACTTCCATAAGGTGCTGTTTTAGTAAACCAACTGGTAGTTAATTTTAATGGAAGTTCATATTGTAGTTCAGACAATGAGAAATTGACTATATTCTCAAATTCTTCGACAAGTTTTGGTTTAGAATTTAAAATATGTACATCTTCAGATTGTCCGTTCCAATCATCATTCCAAGTCACTGTCTTTAACAACTCATTTACTGGTTCAATTAAGTCCGAACATTCTACAATGTAAACTAAAGTTGGAAAAATATTAAATCTATGAGCGTAATTATCATTCATCTTATCATTATAACATAATAAGTGGTATCGTCAAGATGGTTTAGTTGGCCAAGTGACTGATGATAAATCTAAATCATAAAATTCATTTAGTTTAGGAGATGCAGATGCAGGTAAGTCTCGAAGTTGTTGTCTATATGTCTGCCAAGCAGTTCTTGTTGCATCAGGTACATCAGGGAATTGTGTCCAATCACATTCTTTGAGACGATTAGTTCTCTCTATTCTCAACAGTCTCATTGGTTCTGCATTATCTAATTCTGTTATCTTTGCATTTATTGCATCAATTGACGGTAGAGGATTGCTACTATCCATCCATTGAATACTTGAATAATCTTCATCTGTAATTCCATATGATGAAGTTGGCATTAGTTCACCTAATGCTGTTGAAATTTGCCACTTCATTAGATTTCAATCTCCGAACAAGTTAGTGTACTCAAAGTTCTATACGCACCACTTCTGCTTCTATTAAAAACTAGGTAATTAGAATAACTACCACTTAAATGATGTCTAATCTGTACTTTATATGTATGATTACCAGCACCAGGTGTATCCATATAAGAAAAAGAATGATGGTCTAAACTATCATGACCAGTATCTGTATAAACACTTTCATTACCAGAACCTCCACTAGTTCCACCAGCAATTTGTGAATTATTTCTCAGTAATCTTGAACCAACATATCTACTACCACCAAAACTACTGTTGCCAGTGGTCGCTGCACAACAAATAGTATATTCTATAAGTATCTTATTATTTGAATCAGCACAATTTATTGTGAGAGATAATCCTGTATCTATCGGACCTTGATAATATCTATAGTACTGTGTACCATTTGTTGAGGTACTTAATACTTGTTTAACAGTATATGATGCTGCTGAACCAGTTGCACCTGTAGCACCTTTCTGTCCTTTATCTCCACCAGATCCACCAGCACCAACTTCACCTTTCTGTCCTTTATCTCCTGCGACTGTAGATGGTTCACCTTTAATACCTTTTGTTGCACCTGTTACCCTTTTCCACACAGTACCATTATAAGTATATGTTATACCATTTGCTGAATATGATTGTCCGTTTGAAGGACTGGATGGGAAATCAAAATTTGCCATTATGATACTTCTTGTAGAGTTATTTTATATTTTTTATTGTTTTTATTGTTTATGACGTAAAGATGTTCTGAACCTTCCACAAATGTCCAATCACCTTGTGTATTATCTATTGAGTTATTTTCATCAGTAGATAACCTTAATGATCCATAACAAATTGTAGTGTCTCCACCTTTAATAGTTGTTGCCATAATTCCTCCTTATAGCATATGTATTTATTGTTATTCTTTACTCTCAGTTGAGAATGCGTACATACCAGATGATGGTGTGAACCAACCTGTTAGTACATACTTGTCTCCACTTAATGGTGGATTTCCTCTATGTTGATGTGTCCAAGAACCTGGCCAAAATAATGCTGTATTCTTAGTTGGTTTCATTCTTTTTCTTTGATATAAAAATTCTGTTTCTCCCCCCTCTTCAACATCATTGAGATATACCATCCATGCAACTGCTCTGGTGCTATTATTATAAGTTATATTTTCACAGTGCCAGTCATGATACCCCTCTGAAGGGCAAGTTTTTTGTATTATTGTGCAAGAACTTGTCCAATTTGAAAGTTTAGTTAGACAAGGATACTTTTTTAGATAATGAACTAAACAATTATTGATTACTTTATCGTTTATAATCATTGCTAAGTCAGGAAAAAAAGGTTCAATGGTTAATTGTTTATCTTGTCTGATTGAATCAGAATTAGCAACATAGTTAATATTATGATCAATTATAGATTTTAATTGATCAATTAAGTCTTCGTCTAATATATTATCATATGCACAAATGAAATCTTCCATACCCATACAGTTTTTTATATAATAGCAAATAATTGAGAAGTAGTCAATCTATGAAGGTTCTGTTGGCCAATTCACACTAGAAAAATTTAAATTGTAATCTGAATCTAAAGTTGGTGATGCAGTCGCAGGAAGATCACGAAGTTGTTGTCGATATGTCTGCCATTTTGTCTGCGTTTCAGTTGGCACATCATCATTCTGTGTCCAATCAGTTTTATTTAAAAGTGAATTTCTTTCTTTCCTTAATAATCTCATTGATTCAGCAGCGTCTAGTTCTGAGATCTTTGCATTTATTTCTGCCTCAGTTGGTTTTGTCTTACTGCTATCTTGCCAAATAAGATCAGAGTAGTTATTTCCATTAAGAGTCCAAATCGCCTCTGGTTTTAATTCTTTAAGTGCTTCTAAAATTGTATATTTCATATTACTATTACTGTAAAAGTTCTAATATTAAAAGTCTAGCACTTCCTTGAGAACTTGAACCGTTTGTAGATCTAGCTCCACCTAGATATGCGTGTGCTTGGTTTCCTCCACCTTTTTTAAGTCTTATTCTATAGGTAACAGCACTACCACCATGATTATTTGTATCTATAAGAGATTGATCAAAACGAACTGCCTTTTGACTCGATGATGAAGCAATTTCGTCTCCTAATTGTGTGGTGTCTCTTGTAATTTGTGCTGTCCCAGTTCCAGAATTATTCTGATTATTACCCTCTTCACCACCTACTGTGCCTGTAGCAATAATCATCATATGTGAATTACTTTGTGAGGGAGTAATCGTAACACTAACAACATTTTGATAACTTGTCTGTGTTGTTGAAGAAGCACCCCCACCACTGGCAGAAGCAGGTTTTAGTGTTCCTTCTTCACCTTTCTGCCCTTTTTCACCTATACCTATCTCACCCTTCTGACCTTTATCACCCGCAGGACCTGCAACTGTTGAAGCTTCACCTTTCTGACCTTTAGCAGCGTCTCCACCTTGAGCAAACTGAATAATGTATGCTAGAGAATAATATGGCGGTAGGTTTTCATTTGTTCCAGTTGTTCCTTCAGTTGATGTTCTCCACATTCTACCACCACCAGACAGGTTTGATGTAGCATCATAAGAAAAACTACCATCAGTAGTATTATTCCAACCAGCGACACCATTTGCAGTTCCTAATTGGTCATCACCAGGAAAATTGTGATAGTGTGATGGGAGTGAGTTATCAGCAGATCCACCTGTAGCACCTGGCGATAAACCTGGCCACGTAGTGTCTCCAGTGGAATTAGATGCACCAACTACAAATTTATCTCTTAAATCTGGTATATTAAATGTCGATGATCCATCTCCAACACCATGTATAGTTCCAAGAACATCATATAAAACTGCGTATGTAGACCTACTAATCGCTGAACCATCACATAAAAGATATCCTGCTGGAAGAGAACTTGCACTTCCTGACCAAGCAACAACCTGACCTACTGGAGCTCCAGCACCTATATCTCCTTTTTGACCCTTATCACCAGCACCAGTTGATCCTTTATCTCCCGCAGAACCAATTTCACCCTTCTGTCCTTTCGCAACATCTCCTCCTACACCATGCTGAATAATATATGCTAACGCATAGTATGGTGGGAGGTTCTTATTAGTTCCTGAAACACCCTCATTGTTGATAGATATTCCAGTTGACTCTGATGATATTCTTCCTGAAATTCCTGGTGTGACTGGAGTATTACCACTTCTTGGAGTAACAGCACCTGATGTTCCACCAAAAGCACCGTGATTATATAAAAGATTATGATCATGACCACTATCACTGATTCCATGATTGTGTGTTACTACTACAGAATCAGCACTTCCTCCAGTGGCACCTGGTGAAACACCTGGATATGTTGTATCTCCTGTACTATTTGAAGCACCAAGAACAAATTTATCTCTTAAATCTGGAAGATTGAATGTTGATGAACCGTCACCAGCTCCATGTGTAGTTCCAACAACAGCAAATAAAGGTGCATAAGTGGATCTGCTGACTGCTGATCCATCACATAAAAGATATCCAGTGGGTAGTGAACTTGTATTTCCTGACCATGCAACAACCTGACCAACTGGTGCTGCACCAATTTCTCCCTTTTGTCCTTTATCACCTGCGACTGTTGATTGTTCACCTTTTTGACCTTTCTGACCAACACCCGTTTCACCTTTTTGACCTTTAGCACCAACACCAGCTGTGTTTACCCACTGAGCTGTACTACCATCATTATAATAAACATGTAAATCTCCATCATCACTATCCCACCATAAATCTCCAGAACTCGGACTACTAGGTGGTGATGCAGAAATAGCAACAGCTGAATTTGTTGATGCACCACTTTGTCCTTTCTGACCAACTTCACCTTTCTGTCCTTTATCACCTGCTACGGTTGAAGGTGCACCTTTCTCACCTTTTATTCCATCACTACCATCAGCACCATCATTACCATCAGTACCATTAGTACCAGCTTCACCTTTTTGTCCTTTATTTCCATCACCACCATCTACACCTGCTACACCCTTCTGTCCTTTTTGACCAACTTCTCCTTTCTGACCTATTTCACCCTTTTGTCCTTTATCACCAACTTCTCCCTTTTCACCTTTTTGTCCTTTCGTGGAATTATCTGCACCAGCTTCTCCCTTCTGCCCTTTGTCATTCAATTCTCCTTTCTGACCTTTAGCACCAGTATCTCCCTTATCTCCATCTGTACCATCTGCTCCTCCCTCACCTTTCTGTCCTTTTTGTCCCTTATCTCCTAAATCACCAGTTCTTGCAAATGTTACGATAATATCTTCACCGTTACTAAAAGACGATGCACTACCAGAAACATAACTAACATTTACTTGATGAAAACCTGATTGCTCAGATGCCGAAGATATTGTAAATATTGCAAAATCATCAGCGTTTAATTTATTAGATATTCTTACATGTCCTTTTATAGTTGATGTTGAGTCATCTACAGTTCTTAAAAATGCCTGAATGTCAGTTCCGTTATCATCCTCATCATCTATGAACATTATAGTTGCAGAACTTACAGATGAATTATTAAGTCTTAATCTTCCTGTGTTTAAATCTGTTGGTGTTCCAGTAGATGAACTGAAGGTATAATCAAAAGTTGCTCCACCAAAATTTCCTTCTGCACCTTTGTCACCCTTTGGACCTGCTACTGTTGAGTCAGCACCAATCTCACCCTTTTGACCTTTCTGACCCTTCTGCCCTTTTTCACCAACTTCTCCCTTCTCTCCTTTTTGTCCTTTATCTCCTTTATCACCCACACCACCAGTTGCACCCTTATCACCACCTTCACCCTTTTGACCTTTTGGACCTGCTACTGTTGAGTCAGCTCCAGTAACACCTTTATCTCCTTTATCACCCTTATCACCATCAGTTCCGTCAGTACCAACCTCACCTTTCTGACCTTTATCACCTGCAACTGTTGAAGGTGCACCTTTATCACCCTTATTACCTTGACTACCTGTAGTTCCCAATTCACCTTTCTGACCTTTATCACCCTTTGATCCAATCTCTCCCTTATCACCAGTAAGTCCACGACCACCAGAGTTTGCCATCACCCATTGAGCACTATCACCATCGTTGTAATAAACATACAAATCACCTGTATCACTTTCCCACCATAGTTCACCATTATTTGGATTTGGAATATTTGGTGGATTATCACCAACTGTGACAGGTATGACAGTAACAGTTGCAGCGATACCTGGATGACCTGAAGGACTCTGGACTGAAACTTGTGCTGTTACAGCAGAACCAACAAAGTTTACCTGAGTAACACTACTTGCAGATGATACAGGATTTCCTTCATCAAATATTGTAATCGCACCTGGTTGTAGTTCTCCACCAAGAGGAACCCAATATCTTCGACCATCATATCCAGCAACTGCAATAAGTTGATATTGAGTTCCGCCTGGTACACCTGGTGATGTTAATGGATCAGCAAGATTTGGTTCTGCCTGATCTAATCCAAGATACTGATATCTATCCTCAGTAAGTTTATTGGACGGTCTAAGTTTTTGTCTTCCACTGAGATACTTTGGCATATTACGATGTACTATTTTCTAGAATACTTGCAATCAATTCCATTTCAAGTGGTGCAAAATATCCACCAGAAGCACTTTTCTCAACATTCACAATAATTCCATCAGATCCACTTGTAGTAATTGGTAAGACACCATTGGCTAATTGACTATTACTTGTAGATGCAGGATCAGTTGGTCTTGGATATGCATGCTCTGTATTTCGATTATCCATAGTACAAGTGAAGATTAAGGAATAATCAGCAATCGAGATTGTATCATTTTGTTGAAGTCCGTGTGGAACACTTGTCTGTAAAAATATTCTACCAGGATCAAGAGTAATACCATGAACTGCTTTTTGAATACTATCCCCATTATAAACTGCATTGATAACATTAAACTTTGTGCCATTTGCAGGGTTTCCATCTTGACTGTTCACAACTGTAATGGCAGATGGTCTTGCTCTCTCAAAATAATGTATTGCTGGATTATAGAAATGTGGATAACCTTTTGATCCACCAACTAATGCTGAAAATTCTTTTACACCATTTACTTCATCAACGGTATATGATTGTTGTGGGTCTGGAAATATGGTTGTTGTGATACCTGTACTACCTGAACAAGTGAATGCAATACCTGCTAGAGTTATTGGATCACCTGCACTGAAACCGTGATTTGTTTCTGTAAATATTGTTGCAATACCTGATGGTTCATCGTATGTGACTGAAGATATTATTCCTACCCCTTGTTGAGTTCCTTCAACATAAATTCGATCTATAACTTTTGGTGTCTTTTCTAATACTAATCTACCATCAATTAGTATGACTGCATCATTAGGTGGTATCTCTGCATCTTTAATAACACGAACATCTCTTGTATTACCTGTGCCTCTTGACTCTCTTCTCTGAACAAATGTAACTTTTGGATAAGTAGTTCCTATGCCAACGTTTGCAACCTGTGTATACAATAATAGTGCAGATGTACCTGTTGGAACCTCATACAACTTTTGCAGACCTGGTGAAACAGGAACTGCAATTGATACAAATTTATTGACTGGTGCGATTGCCATATTATCTCAATGCTAATATCAGTGGTGTAAGTTGTGCTTGGATTGCCCTGTTAAAATCTCTTCCCGAAATGGTTGAAGTAGTTTGATTGATTTCTAATCCAGCACCAATTCTGAAATTACCTTTTTGGTCTGTACTTGTAAATGGAACTTGACCACCGTTTATAGCGATCACTTCATTTTCAGGAACAGGTTTTCCACCTTGGAATGGGTTCGATGTATTTATGTCAGTACCAGCACCGATATATTCAAATGAATGTGAACTGGTAATGATACGACTTAACCTAACAAATTTTATAGGTGTATTTTGAAATACTGGGTACGGAATAAATTCGTTAAATGTAACAGTTGAAAGACCTGTGACTGCTGCTGTGTCAGTCGCTTCACTTACTGTGAATAATATAGGGTCAGTAATTACTTGGAATGTCGCACTACCACTTGATATGACTGTAGTTAAATTTTGAGTGGGTAAGAAATTTCTACCACTATTGATTATGTCTACGGATGTAATAGTACCTGCTGCACTTACATTTGGTGAAAACTCAGGAACGATTGCCTCTGGACCTTGCGGATCTTCATTTAAGGTGAGAACTGGAGGAGAGGTTTGTAGATATTCGCCAGGATTACCACCATTTAAAACTTTTATCTCTCTGACTACTTGAAGTGGATCTGTTACAGTAGCACTTGATGGAGAATCATCGTAATCACTCATATTAAGATGGAAATAAACACCCTGACCATCGAATGGTTCTCTTATAGCGTTTGAACTATCCTTTGTATTATTTGAGACAATTGTATCGTTTTGTGCAACTGTCTCAGTATTTGTTGTACCTGTAAATTCAATATCACCAAAACCATCAGCCTTTAGACCAAAGTTACCAAATGATGAGTTTGAGTTTGTAAGGTCACACTGTCCACCTGATGCCACTGAGATACCAACGTCACATCCAATCGTAAAGATAGAAACCAACTGAGCATATCCATTATTTGTAATTGAAACACCAATACCAGCTTCATTATATTGTGTATATGAATCACAAACCATTGACTTCAAATCTTGACCTAAATCATTTGTACCTGTGTAAGCAGCGTTTGCATGATCACCATTTATCTTCATACCAATACTACCAGTCATAAAGTTTGTACAGTTTCTTACATAAGGCGATCTCCATCTACCACCTTGTGATGGATCTGCTGGATCTGCACCTTGGTTTGCTGGTCCTAATGCAGTAAATCCTGAAACTGCCTGAAAATCTGTACCAGCATTCACACTTGCCTGAGTTGGTGGAAATGCAACACCACCACAATTAGGATGATTAGTAGTAATAGAGGCACCAGCAAAACTTAAGTTTTCAATTAAACATCCCCTTCTAACGTGGAATACATCTCTATTTGTATTACTAGGAACAACTGTGACTAATCTTAAATCTTCACCACTTATTGCAACATCAGTTCTTAATCCAACTGGATTATTTTCAATATAAACACCAGATCTTACCTTAATTGTATCACCTTCTTGGGCAACAGCCGCAGCAGCAGCGATAGTGAATTTTGCATCACCTTCTAATAATCCACTGTTTGTGTCACATCCATTCTTTGTAACCCAAAGGGTTCTCTTTGTTTGTACACCAGATGGTCTCCAAGATACACCTGTTCCAACTGATGATAAACGATAATCAGTCTTACAAACTCCAACACCATTTGCATTGTTGATGTCAAGTAGTTGTGCATCAAGTTCTAAGTTGCCCTCAACTTTTACATTCTGACCTACATTTAAATTTTTAACGATGCCAACACCACCATCAACAACAACTGCACCAGTGGTAGTGGATGTAGATTGAGTAACATCATTAACATCTAATCTACCAGCGAAAGTTCCAGTTCCTCCAGAATTAAAATTACCAGCGAGACCAAGACCACCATCTATAACAGCCGCACCAGTTGTTGAGCTTGTTGATTGAGTTGTATCATCAACATCTAGTCTACCAGCAATAACTCCAGAACCACCAATATTGAGATTTTTTTCAATACCAACTCCACCATCAACAACTAATGCTCCAGAATTTGAATCTGTGCTTTCAGTTGTCCCTTGGATCTTTGTGTCATCACCAACAAATAATTTCTTTACAATGCCTACACCACCATCAATCTGGACTGAACCAGTATTAGGACTTGATGAGTCTGCTACATCATTAAAAGTTGCTGAACCATCAACATCTAGAGAACTGTTAAGTGAGGTAGCTCCATCAACACTTAATTGATTATCGAAGGTAACACTACCAGAAGCGTGAAGTGTTCCATTGATGTCAAGTTGAAATTGTGGATTATTTTCATTGATACCTACTCTTGACATACGGTAGATATGCGAATCAGCACCACCAGTACCAGTGTATCCCCAGAAATCTTGAGTGAATATTGTCGCTAATCCAACTGGTGTATTTGGATTTGCTGCTGTTGGTATAAGATTATCTGTACCTGTTCCTAAACTATTTTTCTGTACAAAATTAAGTGTAGTAAATGATTGTGCTGTACCAACAGAAGGAACATCTGTACCTTCATCTTGTATAAAAATACCTTCTGAAAATTCTGGTTCGATTGATACCCATCTAATACCAGTGCTATCTCTCTTTAAGAAAAAGTTATTTGCACCAGGTGAACCAGATGAATCGTATATATTTCTAGCTATCCTGATACTTCCATCAAAGTCTGCTACTAATTTACCACTAACTGCATTGTTTATACCAAAACTACCTGGATTTGTAGTACCAACTCCAAAAGTTCCTAATCCAGTAACAACTACAGACTCATCTCCCGAATTTATATGAAATCTTTGAAGAGGATTTTTTCTGAATATACCAACACGACGATCATCAGTTATTATAAATTCACCATCACTTACCTCAAGTAAACCAGCAGGTTGTGTAGTTCCAATACCAACTCTACCTCCAACTTGACCTTCATCAGCATTAGTTGAAGATATTGCAACAAATACAGTTCCAGCAGCACCAACATTATGTCGATGATATACCGTAAGGTAATCCATGTCCACTGGTGCGATGAAAGTAGATAGTCCAGAGACAAAAAGATCATTGTTTATAGCTACATCTTCAAATACAATTCTCTCATCACCGAATACATCACTTGGTTCTATGTTTGCATATAATTTTCCATAAATGTATACATCATTCGTAAACTCAGTTACTAAACTAAATTGATTTGCCTCTTCTCCATATTCAGGACTTTCAACTGGTCCGTTCTTGAAATTTGGCATTAACCAAACCCTCCAAAATTACTGAGTGCATCTGATAAAGCACTTTTTGCTTGATTTGCTTGTGCTGATAATCCACTTCTGTCAATATTTCCAGCGATGTCTTTTAAATCAGTTTTTGCTTTTGATGACAATTTAGATGCAACTGATCCTATATCACCACCCGTGAATGCGTTTGAAATAGCACCTTGACCCACTTTTGTTCCTCTAAAAACTAAACCACCAAAAGTAACATTTCTTGGTGCTAAGTTTCCCGTCATCGCATTTGTATTTAAGTTTGGTGTATCAAAAAATATACTACTACTACCTTTTATTCTTACGTTCTTTGATGATAGTATATTGATATCTTGATCAGCATCAATCGTTATGCTTGAACCTTTAATTAGTATATTACCATCCTTCATCGCTGTGATTGACACATCACCATTTTTACCTACAATATTAACACAAGTCCCACCATCTTTTGTATTACCACCTGATATTGAAATTGTATCATCATTGAAGAGGTTCATCTGACCATCCTCAGTCATTCCAAAATGACCAGTCTGGTTGTTTTGCTCCATCTGTTGGCTAAAGACGGTACCTCCTCCAAACCCGTAAGTAGGATTACCTGTTTGGAACTTGAAATTAGGTTTCTCATCAAAATCCCATAAGGACCAATTTTGTAAGTCTTCGGGTCTATTTGCCATATTTACTTCTTTTTACCTATTTATTTACATTTTAAGATAAGAGATGAACACCGAATTGACCTCTTGTAATAGAACCACCAAAGTTTGTGCTAATATTCTCAAACTCTAATTCAAGATAATCAGTTGCAGTAAGATTAAGAAATATTGAAAAACTCCAGAAAAATTCTTGGTTATTTGTACTTCCTAATGTATTCATACCGTAAGCTTTTACATCTGGATAGGATGATCCGTTTCTCATTACTTGTAATCGCACACCATCACCAGCATCAGCAGTGGAATAATTTCCACCCGATGCCATACCATTTACCAAGTATATTCCTGAAACTGGAACTTCCACTCTACTATTATTATTAGATAAGGTCATCCCTCCCTGATTTATATGAACATTTGAAAATTGAAGAGGTGTAGCTTCAGTACTGGTTCCGAAACTTGATACATTACTAATAGTATATAATTGAACACAAGGTTGTGCACTTACCGTCAGATTACCAGTTATGTCTATACCTGCATTTGATGTTCTTAAAAATACGTTATTACCATCATTTAATTCTATTGACTTTCCAGAAGCTACAGCAAATTGCAATTTATCAGATAGTGCAATAATTTGATAATTATTAAAGGAACCTAATTTTAGTACACCACTATCACCTCCACCAGGTGCCATTCTTACAAATGGACTTTGGAAAGTTGTGACACCAGCGATGCTTACATTATCAAGATTTGTATGTCCATCAACGTCTAAATCATTAGTTATAGTTAAATCAGGTGCGGAAAGGTTTTTTTTCCAAGCTGATCCATTCCAAACGTAAGTAACATTATTTGCTGTATATGTTTGTCCGTTTGAAGGACTATCAGGAAAATTGAAAGCTGCCATATTATGAAGGTTTGGTAGGGAAAGTTGCGTTTTCTGGATCTGCTTCAGTTGCAGGTAAATCTCTTAAACTTTGACGATATGTTTTCCACTCAGTTTTTTTTGAGTCAGTTAAAGGTGAATCTGTAAACTGTGTCCAATCACTTTCCTTCAATAAAATATCTCTCATATGTCGAAGAGCACCAACATAATCAGTTCCAAAATTTTCTTTTATTGAAGAATAATCAGTATCCATTTATATCACGTTTCTAGATATTTATACTATATTATATAATTTGTATCTCCCATATTATTACTAGCTATCCAACCAGTTGCAATGTACTTTGGTTCGTATGGTGGATTACCTCGATGTAAATGAGTAAAAGAACCAGGAAAAATTAAAATCCTACCTGCTTTTGATTTTATTTTTTGTTTTTGATATAAAAATTCTGTTTCTCCACCTTCTTTCACATCATTAAAATATACAGACCAAACTAAAGTTCTACTCGCACATACGATATTATTTGATTCTGAATGCCAATCATGATATCCTTCAGTTGGTTTTGTTTTTTGAAGCAAACAAGTTGTACTGTGATAATCAAAATTCTTTAAAAATGGATACCATTCAAAATATTCTTCTAAACAAAGTTTAACCGCACACATTATATGATGTGAAATTGTGGGATTAAATGCTGCGATATCTAATTGAGAATCTTTAACACTTGTATTGCTTCTTGGCATTATCTGAGTTGATTCATCAAGCAAATTCTTTATATAAGTACAGAAATCATCTGTAATAACATTATCCCACACACCAATAAAGTCTTCATTTAAATAAAGTACTGGATGATTTATTTTGTTGTCAAACATCAGAAACCCCTTCTAATTTATCAATTGGGTTCTCTATTTTTCTCATAGTAATTGTTTGTGATAATCTATTCAAAGTTTCATTTCTAAATGTCTCAACAGCAGCACCAGTTTCCCTCTGCTTCTGTGAGTTTTCAATTAACAAAATTGGCAACCAAGTTACAGCACAACCCCATTCGTCAACTGATTCACCTGTTTGAGGATTTGCTCCTCTTATCTGAGTGAACCAAGAACATTGTAATCCGATGCAATCTTTTCCTATAAGTGGACAAAATTTGCCCTGTTCAAGTTTCATAATTAGTCCTTTGCTGCTATTATAACATCAGTATAAGCAACATTCAAGTTAAAGTTAGGATTTGTAAATCCGTGGTCGTGAGTGCTTCCACTACCTCTAGATGAAGTTCTACCTACGTTTGATACGCTACTAGAGGCAGAAATATTATAACCTTCATAAAGGTTCGACGCACCAGAACCAGAACCAGGATAGTTGTTAGAGCTCATATTTGAACCATTACGTCTTTGACCGTGATTTCCTGATCTAAATGCAAAGTGATAGTGATCTGGCATCTGTGCTGTCGTTAGTGCGTGACCTTGAACATTACCATTAGATGTCGTAACTGTACTGTTTAAAACTCCTGTAAATGAGTTACTACCACCTGTACCTGCTGTACCACTAACAAGTCTCAATGCACGGTTATCAACTCCAGATGTTACTTTTGTCCAACCAGTTGGTGCTGATGTTTGTTGGAATAACATTCTTGTTCCAGATGGTATGCTTGATATGTCTTCACCCTTTTCACCTTTTATACCATTAGCAGAGGTAGCTACCCATTGTGCACTACTTCCATCATTATAATAAACATGTAATTCACCGTCATCAGTATCCCACCACAAATCACCTTCAGTTGCACTACCAGGTGCATTTTGACTGATGTTTACACCAGATCCACTAGATGCGATAGTTAGTTCTGTATCACTTACTCTGTTCACTGTAATTCCAGAACCGCCAGTGACTGTCACATTATCGTTTGTACTATCACTTCCCGCTAGTCTAATATTTGTTGTTCCAGCAGGTACGCTTAAGTCATAGGTTGTATTAGTTCCAACTGAGGCAGCATTAGTCCAAGAAAAATTACCAGTTCCTCCACCAGAAGTGAGAACTTGACCTGAAGTTCCTGCACTACCACCCCAAGTATAAATTCTTTGAGTTTGTACATAAAGTGCTTTAAATCTATTAGTGCTTGGATTATATGCAAGATAATCATCTGTGGCATCTATTCTAAGATCTTCAAAGTCACCATCAGATGTATCCCTATCTACAAAAGTTATATTTTTAAATTCATTATCTGCTGCAGTGTTTATTTTTATTTTATTTGCATTATCAACGGTACCTGTTAATGTAGCACTTGTGTCAATAGTAAATCCTGTAGAGGTAACAGATGAAAAAGATACGTTTGTACCTGCAGTTATTAAAATTGTATCATCGTCACCTGCTGATGCATCTAATTTTAGGTTAACATTATTACCACTTGCAGCTGTGGTTAAATCGTAAGTTGTATCAACATCGTCTGGAGCGTTGATTGTAAATCCAGTAGCACTTGTGCTTGTAATTTTGATGTTATCACCTGCAGTAATCGTTACAGCATCAGTAGAGGAGTCACTTCCCGTAAGAGTAATGACAGCAGAACCTCTATCGGTTGTAAAGTTAGTTCCATTTGTACCGCTGGCAGGTAATGTATATGTCGTATTAGTGTTTGTATCTGTAGAGTCAAATGTAATTTGCCCATCATTATTTCTAGTGATTGTTACGTTTGTTCCACCAACTAACTTTATCGTGTCGTCATTACCAGAGGAAGCATTTAAAAATAGATTTGGATTATCATTATTTCCATCTGTCTGTTGTGCTTGTAACAAGTAGGTTGTATTTGTATCAGTATCTGTTCCAGAGATTGTTAATTTATTTGCATTATTTCTTGTTACAGTAACACTTCCACTACCAACGATTTCAACATCATCGTCTGTGCTATCACTTCCTGTCAATCTTATCTTTGTCGTTCCCGTTGCTACTGATAAATCATAAGTTGTATTAGTATCTGTACCCACACTGCTTGAATTTACCCAATTTAATTCTGTTCCTGTCGATGTTAGTACTTGTCCTGAACTTCCAAGATCTCCATCTTTATCTTGAAGTCCTCCATATATTTTTATACCATCAGTGGTGGTACCTAATTTTTCACTTCCACCATGATATAAAGAAACTCTAGCACTACTGCCACTGAATAATTTTAGTATAGGTCTCCAATTTGCATCAAAGAACTGATATGCACCATCACCAGGTCCTCCATTTGTTTTAAAAATTAACCCACCTGTTCCATTTTCTTGAATAAAGGAAGTATCACCATCAACAATGGAGTCTCCATTAGAATCATTTTGATTTGCAAGAGTGCTCGTATGAGATATTTGTAAATCACCACTATCTCCTAGTAATAATTTTTTATCATCGATTATTTTTATATTATCAGAGGCAGTTGTCACACCAGCGATACTAACATTGTCTAAGTCTGTGTGACCATCCACATCTAAATGTCTAGTAACATCTAAATCACCTGTAATAGTTGCCTGTCCATTACTTGCGATTGCAAATCTGTTTATAGTACCATCAGCATCTTGAACAGTAAATGTACCATTATCATTTCTAACATTGAAATCATTTTCACTATCAATATCAGCTAAAACAATAGTTGGTCGACTTGAAAATATTTGAATTTGTGCTTCTGCTCGAATATTACCTGTTGCTTTAATTTGACCAGTCGTGGTCATTCCTGAAATGTTTACATGATCTAAGGTTGTTTGTCCATCTACATCTAAAACACCAGTGCCTGGAATTGATACAGTTCCAGTTGAGTTTATGCGAAATCTCTCTGTACCCTCAGTGGTGACTTTAAAATGACCATCGGTTCCTGTATCAACTACTTCTGCTTCAGTATTACCTTCAAATATTTTATCCGCTGTTCCTGTTCCTACACCATCATCTCCTTTTTGTCCTAATTCACCTTTATCCCCTTTTGATCCGACTTCACCTTTTTGACCCTTTACAGTCGATGGTTCACCTTTTGCACCTTTATCACCCTGACTTCCTGTAGAACCTATTTCTCCCTTTTGACCTTTCTCACCTGGTTCTCCTTTTGCACCAGGATCTGGTATTCTTCTCCAAGCATATCCAGTCCACCTCCAACTCGCTCCTCCTTCAGAGTGAACGTCTCCTGTGTTTGGTGAATTTGGAAAATCTATTGCCATAATCAATATTTATTAGTATCCTGAGTAGTTCCCACCTGATCCCGAAGACCCGCTACCACCAGAATTGTTATTATTAGGAGGAGTGTAACTCTGTCCAGACGTTTGTTGACTTGATGTATCAGTTGTTCCAGTTTGAGGAGTAGTATTTGTTGTAGTTTGACTTGTTGTAGTGGTGTCGGAAACATTTGTCTGTACCTCTGGTGATGAAACTGTAGTGATTGGTGTCGATGATGACGTTGATGCTACTGCTGATGTTCGACTTTGAGCAGGAGTATCATATATTATAGCATGTGGTGTGGTAGTATGAGCAGCACCCACCATCTTAACACCTGTAGTTGGATGAATATGGAAAGGTCCATAGTATGGATCTCCATTTATAAATCCTACAATACCATCACGAGGTGTGATACAATCAATAACCTGCTTAATTTCACCTTGATATGATGGTCTAGGAGCAATCTGTGGTTTGATTATTGCACCAAAACCTGTGTCCGATTGAATTGTTAGTTGAGGTAAATCTTCAACTGGTATTACATTTGTTAAAGAAGGATTAGGAGGAATGACGTTTAGTATTTTTCCATTTTCATCTAGTATTTTTGTGTATGTATTACCAACATTATCCTCTATAATGTCATCTTCTTTGTATCCTTCGCCTGGTGCTACGACTGCAACGTGATCTACAGTATATTCTTTATCACCTGTGTTTTCCTCTATGACAGGATAATTTTCACCAGGCGTAACAACATAGATATCAGTTACTTGTTGATAAGTAGGTGATTGAGGATCATAATCTATGATTGCTCTTGCATTTGCACCATATCCACGATTACAATTATCAGTAATTTCAACTAATGGTGGAACTGTGTATCCTTGACCAGGATTTGTTAATTTAATACCTATTAGACTTCCAGTTTGTTGTGCAAGAGCATCTCCAACTAGAGCACCAATAATCGGTTCGGCAATAGAGCCTTCACCATCAGATCCAAATATTTTAACTTGCATACCTTTACAATTTAATGGAGGTCCTGTATAACATTCACCTAAAGCACTACTAAATCCTTCAGTGCTAACATTTGGATTTAAGAAATCAAATTGTCCTAATAAACCTGCTGCGATACCACCTGGTGCACCTGCTGCTTCTTGTAAAGATTGTGCAGCGTTTGCGATACTCATTATTGCTTCACCTGTTACACCAGGCATATTCATTGGTCCTTTTCCTAGACACCAGATACTAGATTTAACATTAGCTGTGCTAGGTGCTACACACTTTATCGCTTCTTGAATACCAAGTAATCCCTCTGCCTTACCTCTTATATCGCTTATTAAATCAAAACCATATAAAATTTTACCCACTCCACCAAGATCTGGTCCTAATACGTCTCCAATACCATTTACAACTTTATTAAAAATTGCACCCGTAAATTGATCTGCAATACAAGGGGTGAAATTTGTTACATTATCTAATAGTGATGTAAGTAACGATGTTACATCAGGTAGCATTGTATTTCCCACTGCTTCAATCACACAAGGTAAATTTTTCTGTAACTTAGCAACTGGTCCTATCATCGCTGTTTGAGCAGCAGTTCCTGCTTTTTTTGCAATCGCAGTATTTTGAGTAGCAGCTAATGTGAGAGCATAAACTTCACTATATTTTCTTTTTAATCCACTGTTTAATACACCAGCCAGAGTTTTTGCACTACTTGTTGTAATATCACCTGTAAATGAATTTGCAATACCACTTAATTTTTTAGAAGTTCTTGCAATATTTTTAAATTTTTCTTTGCCAGTAGCAAATTTATTTTCTGCTATAGAATTTTGTATCTCCGATTTCATCTCAGTTTGTGCGTTAGTTCCTGCAAGAGCTACACAAGTTCCAACCACAGTTGAAGTAGAACGATATTCTTTACCTGTAGTTGCTTTTAACTGATCAATTTTATCTTTATCTAAACTTACGACAGGTGAGTCTGTATCTTGACTATCATCACCAGTTTCATTTTTTACAATAGTTTTATTACCTGGTTCTGTTTCAGGGGTATATCCAGTGAAAGGTGTAAATGGTGACTCAGTTTTAGAATTTACAACATACCTTGAATTAGCGATTGAACCAAATATAACTGGTTGTTGAGCGTTATCTCCATCTAGAAAGAAACCAATAACAATATCACCTGGTTTTACACGTATAGGTTTTTTGAAACCTCCTTTACCTGTTCCATTATTTGTTGGTAATATTACAGTTGCCCAAGGTAAATCTTCATCCTTTAACTCAGTTGTATTTTGAGGATGATACCCCATAATACGAACACGAACACGATTTCCCCACGCATTTGGTCTTTTTCTAAATTGCAACAACCATGATTTAGAAGGTGGTATTTGACCTATCCACCATCTAAAACCATCTCTTCCAAGAAAATTGCTTTGTAGTAAATTATTTTCAATCATTTATCTTTCTTCCCCATCGTATCTCTTACTAATTTGAGTTTGGTAAAAGAACCTCGACTCTCATAATAATGCACTAATTCCTTTATCATATATAGACCACTTTGTTCATCGTCAATCACTTTATTTTTATTAGTAGTAATCTTAGCAAATTTCATTTTAATAATACTACCACAACATAAGTTTGTATTTAAAGGTATAGTTGCTTCTAATTGTTGTGTGAATAGAGTATTATATCTCATCATTGCTTGTGATTGATATTCCATTGGGTCGGCATTCTTTGCTCTTGCTCTTGATCCTTTCTTTTCAAGAGTTCCAAAGTCTAAAACACCAGTCATATATCTACTTGGAACATCACCTAAAGACTTATTTGTTTTATCTACTGGTGGTAAAAATATTTCAAAGTCCTTACCAAGATTTTCCATCTTTTCAGCATAATCTGAAACTTTAAACAATCCTTGCTGCGGAGTCGTAAATCTTCCAGATAATGGATTATAATACATTCTATAAGAACAATAAGCACCTCTCTCTAAATTCTGAATCAAATTTTGATTAAAAGTTGTTTGATAACTTAGTATTTTAAAATCTCTATCAGGATCTGTATTGTTGACTATTTTTGGAGAATATGTGTATTCAATATCATATGGATTTGAACTTATTAAACTGTCAACTGATCTAAAATGATACCCTTCTTTAGTTTCAAAGAAAAAGTAACCCGCTGTTGCACTCCCACCTGATACATTACCAGGTACAGACTTTGCTGCCAACCAAGTTAAAATAGTATAAGGTTTTTTTAAATTTCCAATAAAAGAATAATCATTCATCGTTTCATCAAGATCAACTTTCTTTTCAGATTTTAAATATTCTTTTACTATTTCTTCTACACTTGATGAAATTTTTGATGAGAATTTTTTACCAACTCTTGATGTTTCATTCGTAATTGCTTCTCTTGAAACCAAATTTAAAGTGAATATTTCTTTCTCTGCTTCAATAATAACATTAGTTATTGAAGCTACGTATAATTCAGTATTATTTTTTTCACTAAATTCTAAATCAATGTTATTTTCAGAATTTGATGGTATTTTGATACTAACCTTTTCACCACCCCTAAGAGGTAATCCGTTATAAATTGATGTTAAATCACCATCATCATCAGCTATGACATTACCTGTAGTTGTAACCAAAACTTGTGCAGTTATCATAGGTGAAAAAACATTTTCAAAGTAACTAAATGACACGATTGCACCTCTCAAGTCAATGGTCTTTGTGCCATCATTTGACTTGATAGTAAATAAATCGTAAACGCTTCTGTCTTTTGCTGCCATTAGTTGTGTTTATTGTTTAAACTTTGTAAGTCTAATAAAGTTTTTTCACTTGATTGACCAATAAAAACTGTATTAGTTTTAGTCCCACCACTTATGGAGGGTGCAGTTGAACCTCCACTTTGATTACCCACGGGAACTATAATTTGTTTTCTTCTTCTCTTTGATCTTCTTATTTCGTAAACTGATTTTTTAACTGGAGATATCACCAATGATTTATTTGTTCTAATTGGTTCTACACTTCTTTCTTCTTCAGTGTCAGACATTTCATCATCAGGTATACTCATGTCAGGAGTTGATGCTGTAGTCTGGGGTACACCACCAGATGGTCTCGATGGTGTAACTGACATTGGATCGTTCTCATTTACACCTTCTACATTATCAGCACCACCAACGTCATCATTAGTTAAAACTAATTCTTCCTCTTCACCTTCTGCTAATAATTGATCGTTTGGAATGATTGTTCCGTCTTCATCAGGTTGAAATATTTCAGGACCTTCTTCACCAACTAGATAAGGTTGCCCTTTCATAACATCTCCACCCTCTGCCCTTGGTTCAATATTAGGAACATCAGTTTCACCTTCAACATCAATATTTTGTTCAAGAGCTTTATCTACTTGCTCTTTTATATCTTTCTCTCTTACACCTCTAGTTACAATTTCACCTTGAACTCCACCAGCACCATCACCATCAACAACACCTATTTGCTCTGCAACTTCACCTGCAGAATTTATATCAGGATCATTTGCGAATTGGTTTACTGATTCTAAAAAGTCTTTATTTAATAATGTAAGATTATTTGTACTTTGTTCAAGGGTATCACGAATATTTTTATCATCTTCACTGAAATTAAATCTTCTAAAAATATCTAAGAAATTTGATATACCTGTGCCAATTCCAACTAAAAAATCTTTGACTCCTTCCACAAATCCAGATAACACTCCTACAACTCGTTTAATCAAACCAAATAGTTTCTCAAATGCTGCTATAATTTTAGGTAAGTTGGTTAGTGCCCACCCTAATAATAAAATACCTAAGAAGTCAAGTATTCTTCCTAAAAAACCTCTTGTACTTTTTTGAACAAGACTTCCCTGTCTTTTTGTTACACCTGTAATCGTTGATGCTTCTAATTCATCCTCCCTCTGTTTCCTTAAAGCATTTTCTCTTCTTCTCTTAAAAAACTCACCGTCTTGTCTAATAAGTTTTCTCTTAAACTCGTTAGTATCTCTTGTTTGTTTTAAAAGATCTCTTGACTTTGATCCAATTGCCTCTAAACCTAGACTTAAACTAGTTATTGACTTTCTTATCCTATCAATACCAAGAGATGATTTTCTTAGTGAATTTCTACGATCTGCTATTGACATTAGATACCAGCTCCCGTAACAGAGGTTGCATATAATGTATGTGGATTATTCTTATCAAAATTTATAAGTGGTATGGAATTAGAAACCTTCTCTTGTGGTGCTCCACCACCTTGGACTCCTCCACCACCACCCATAGGAACAGTAATAATTTCAGGACCTGCGTCCTCCATTTCACTTATTCTCTGTGCTGCATTTAAATTATTATTTTTTACTGGTGTGATACTTTCAAACTCTGATGCATTAGTAATATTCTTGCTATTAATTAAATCAATCTCTTCCTGTGTATAAGTCCTGTTTGTATCTGTAAATTCAGTTCCACTACCATCTACTTTTACTTTATCTTTCTTCTTATTAACATCTTTATCTTTCTTCTTACCAAAACCAAATATACCTAATATACCATCATATAATTTTCTTATAGCTTCCTCACCAGCAATACCACCTGCAAGCACAAGTATTCCATATAATATTCTTGCACCAGGTATGGGCAACCCTAACATAGGTAGTAAAAGTTTAGCAGTCGCTGCAGCTGCAGCAGCGTATCCAGCAGCGGATGCTAATGCCTTTCCAATACCATCACCTCTTGCAAGGTTCACTACAAATGTTCCTAAAGGTCCTAAAAGTTTCTTTGCTAAAACTTTTGCCCCACCTTTCAATCCTAACATTGTTAATAATTTACCAACAGCACCTTTACCAGGTATTTTATTGATCAGACCTCGAATACCAACTCTCGCTGGATTTCTCATTGCACCAACTGTTCCTGATGGTTTTAATTTAGGGAAAACTTTCCTTATAGTTCTTCTCGCTCCACTTAAAAATCCACCACTTGGTTTAGCACCTCCAACTGGTGGTACACCTCCTGCAGGTGGTAATTTTGGAGTTGCTGCAGGTAGTAATGCTTGAAAAACTCTCTTGAACCCTTTAGCCACCTGTCCAACTTTCTTTGTGAAAAAATCTGCTATTGAACTAAAAATACTGAAGCTTACAATATTAGATATTATTTGTCCTAATCCCCCTAATCCTAAAAATCCTATTCCAAGACCAGCAGCTTTCTTAACTAATCCTGCCAGTAAAACTTGAACTCCCTTTAATCCAACTCGTAATAATCCACCAAATGCAACTCTTGCCACATTTTTTGCAAGTAAACCAAGTATCCTTAGTGAATTTTTAATTCCTAATGATAATACTGTGAGGGTTCCTGCAATTACTGTTAGACCACTTAAGAATTTTGTTTTGAGTTCGTTAATTTTATCAACATTATTACCAGATAACGCTTGAAGTAGATCAATACCTGTGCTAGTTAACCATCCACCAGCGAGTATGAGGAAAAAGTTTTGTAATCTACCCAATACACTTTGTGCTTTAACACCCACTCTCTGTAAGGGTGTTGTCAATGACTGTTGAATTTTATTTTCTAACTGACTTTCCTTACCTTCTCTTAATCCTTGCTCTGCTAAAATTCTTTCTCTTTTTTGTCTTTCAGCTGCTCTCTGTCTCTCCAATTGATCATTAAGTGCTAAATTTTCCTTAACACCTTGAAGACTAAAATCAAGTGAAGTAATTTGTCTTGATATATTTTGTAACTGCTGCGAAACGTTAGTGAGTTGTAATGATTGCTGTTGTAATAAATTTGTTGTAACAGGATCTGCTTGAGGTTGTCTAGGTGCACCAAAAAAACTAGAAGAAATATTTCTTCTAACTGCTCTTATTCCTCCTGCTATCGGTGAACCAAACTCATCCATTGCGTTCTTGTTGTGCTTTTAAATTTTCTTCTTCAACATACTGTTGAAGTAATGAAACATAAATTTCCCTCTCCCAAGGCATCATATTTTCAAGCTCTGTTAAACTATATTTATGGTGCTGCATCAAAGCAAAATTTAATTTATAGTATGACACTAGATCTTCATGTGCCATACTTATCCGAAAAAATTCTGCAGCCCCTCAATAACAATTTCACTTTCAACTTTTGTGTTTGGATTTTTGACCTTTACCGTATGTTGTAATTTTGGCATTGTATCAAAAAACTTTTCAATATCCTTGAATTGTGAAGAATTTAATTGCTCTAAAAATTCAGTTAATTCCTTTTTAGTGCAGTCTGCTTGTGTCCAAGATTCCTCTTCAGAGTAAACTTGATCTATACAAGACGCTATCAATTCAAATGTATCATCAACTTTGATATCTTCTGCGTTAAAGTTTCCTTTAACAAATTCATTAAGTGATGGATACTTCATCTTAAGTGTATAAGTATCATCCAACTTTATATCTGGATTATGTCCCTCAGATTTTTGTACTTTAATTGTATCAATGTTAATTGACATTGGGACTTGAGTTTTTCCATCATCAGGGCAAGTTACCATAACTTCAATCTGTTCTCCAACAGATTTTCCACGAACATTTAGAAATAGGTATTCAATATCAAAGGTAGATAATTTATCAACCTTAATTCCCTTAGTTAATATACAAGATGCCAAAATTGATTTAACAGCATTTGCTATTTGTTTTTGGTCTTGTGACTCTAATGCAATAATTAGAACCTTCTCTTCTTTAACTAGAAATGGTCTATATTTAATTTTTCTACCTGACGAAGGTAAAACCAACTCATAAGTTGGCGTTGCAATTTTTGGTAAAGGCATAATATTCTAAGCACTTCAGTGAGATTATTTAGGTGTCATCCAGAGATACGATTTCCAAATCCTAAGTTGTTTCCTCCCAAACCATTCACCTGTCCTGTCCTTCCAGATGTAGTTTGTTCTACTTTACTTCTATCACCCTCTGAGCGTTGAATAAAAGTAATATCATTTAAACTATTCAGACTCATACTCGTTCCATCTCGTTGAACATTCCCCCTATTAAATACTTCATTATAAGCCCTTTTTAGATCTCTGGCAAGTGATGTTGACTCACCACATACATATCTGTCAAAACTAAAAGTTGCTGATGCCTTTAATACTGTAGAACCATTATAAGATACTCTTGTAGAATTTAAGGCAAGAGGGAATAAACCAATAAATCTATATTCTAAAAATTGCTCATAATTTCTCTCAAATTTTACGATACGAGTATCATTTGATTTGTATTCAGAAGGGTAATGTAATTGATAGAAATAAGTATCGTCTGCAGGGTCTCTGATTGATCCAGTGATATATTCCATCCAATGTTCTAAGAATTTCATTGACTTATATTCATTGTCAACGTAGAACTCTAAATTTATCTGTGTAAAATTACGAGTGTGTGCCATTCTTTCAATCACACCTTGATAATCACCACGAGTATCAATTGAAGCCATCGCACTGCCTGGCAATACAGCATCACTGCATAATAATCCTGCATCTTCAACGACAAAACGATCATTCACACCTTTTCTTCTAAGGAATGATCTAAGTCCACTAGAGTTTCTACTAAATGGTAATGCAAACTTCACTAGAAACTGAGATGTTTGTGCAACGTTCTGAAATCTAGGTAAAAAATCCGATATTGGTCTTGGTCTTGGTGCTGGCACTCTAAATAAAATTACATATCATATGTATTTAGATGTCTTACAAGGGAAAATACTACCCTTCCTATCCTAGAAAGTATAAAGGTGATCCAACTAATATAATTTACAGGTCACTCTGGGAAAGAAAGTTTATGGTTTATTGTGATAAAAATGAAAGTATATTAGAGTGGGCAAGTGAAGAAATCTCTATCCCGTATCGTTCTCCCGTTGATAATCGAGTTCACAGATACTTTCCAGATTTCTATATGAAGGTAAAAGAACGTAATGGTAAAATTAAAAGATATGTAATTGAAGTGAAACCTGCTAAACAAACAAAACCACCAGTGAAACCAAAGAGACAAACTAAAGGGTATATTCGTGAAGCATATGAATATGCAAAAAACCAAGCAAAATGGAAGATGGCACGGGAGTTCTGTGCTGATCGACAGTGGGAGTTCAAAGTAGTTACAGAAAAAGAGTTAGGAATATGAGTCGTATCGACCCTATAATGAAAAATCTAGTTGGGAATGAAAATCCTGATGATTTAGCACAAGATATACTAGAAGTATTGACTGAAGGAAGTAATGTTCCAGAGGAAGGGAGTTATTATGTTTTTGTGTACCAACCTAAAACTCCAAATATAAGGTATGATGCACATCCACTTGTTGCAGTTACAGATGTTTTTCAATGGGGATTTCGTGGTATCAATTTTCACTGGGGTCAAGTAAGACAATATACTTTTCCAGAAGTAGTTGGAGGTTTATATAAAGTTGATGAAATGGAACTCAGAGACTTAAGAACCATTCCTTTTGGTAGAATACGTCTAAATAGTTGATACAAGTATAAAAGGTCGATAAAAATGTTTCAAGGGGGATATAGTAATTTTGCAGCGAAGAGAGCTGCACGACATGGTAGAACCAAGCAATATAAAGAGTCTCTTCAAACAAAAAAGGATAATCAAGTAAAACAAGTTGAGACAAAAGATGATAGTTCATCTCCATCTCAACCAGATAGGCATATGTCTCATCCAAAAGTTATGGGATACCCTGTTGCAAGAGGACCGAATGAAGCAACAGGAGATACTTTGTTAATCAAATGTCTTGAATACAAAGCTCCTCAAACAAGTTCATCTTATGAATATACACTACGAACTGCAAACCAAAAAGGAAAAATAGGTGATAGAAAATTTAAAAAAGGTGATTTTTTAACAGATAGTAAAGGTAATGTTATAAAAGATATTGATGGTGAGTCATTTAAAATGAAGAATTTAGGTGCAAGTGATCAATTAAGTAGGTCAGAAAACCAGAAAGCTATTTTCTATGTTGAACTTCCTATTCCTCAAGATGTAAATGACTCAAATACTGTCACTTGGGGTGATGATTCTATGAACATTCTACAATTAGCAGGTCTTGCTATAGCACAACAAGCTATTGAAAGACCAGGTGAAACTTTTGATCAGGCAAAAAACTTTTTGACTGGTGGAATTATCGGAGCAGCACAAGGTCTCACTGAGGATACAAAAGCAGCAGTTACAGCAGCAATTAGTGGTAAAGCAATTGATGCTCTTGGTGGAAATGTAAGTGTAAACAGTGCAATAGGAAGAGCAACTGGAATGGCACTTAATTCTAACCTTGAATTACTTTTTGATAGTGTAAATTTAAGAACTTTCCCATTTACTATAAACTTTTCACCAAGAACAAGACAAGAGTCAATAATGGTTAAGCACATTATTCGTGCATTTAAAAGTGCTATGGCTGCAAAAAAAGGAACCAACGATTTAGGGCAAGGAGGGGTATTTTTAAGAGCACCTGATGTATTCCAACTTCAATATCTTCATCGTGGTAAAACACACCCTTTCTTAAATAGCTTCAAACATTGTGCATTAACTGGGATGCAAGTTAATTATACAGGTGCAGGTACATATGCTTCATATAATGATGGTTCACCCGTTAATGTTAAAATGAGTTTAACATTTAAAGAACTCAATCCAATTTACAATGAAGATTATAATGATTTCAATCCAAATGACGGTCAAGGAGTTGGTTTCTGATGTCATATTTCAAACATTTTCCCAATATTTTTTATCCATCACCTCTCTCTCATAAGAATTCTAGTGGTGACTACATCAATATTAAAAATATATTTCGTAGAACTAAATTAAAAGATTATCTTGCAGGTAGTGTAAGTTTATTTAATAAGTATATTATTGAGGATGGTGACAGACCAGATACTATTGCCGAAAGATTATATGGAAGTTCACAATACGATTTTGTAGTTGTATTAGTTGCAGGTATTACAAACATAAATCATCAATGGCCAGTTCAAGATTATCAAATATATGATATTGCTCTCTCAAAATATGGATCAGAAACTATGATGAATCAGGTTCATCATTATATAACTTATGAAATAAAAGATGATAAAGGTCGTCAAATACTACCACCAGATTTAATTGTTGATGAAGAATTTCAGATAGATGGTAGTTCAGCTAGATATGGTACAAATCGATTTAATCTTATTTCAGAGGCAGGTAATAGACAATTAGATGACAAAGATACGTATTCTGTTAAAACGGATAATATTGCTAAAGCAGTAACTAACTTTGAATATGAAGTTGATGAAAATGAAAAAAATAGGGAAATAGATGTTTTACAAAGAGGATACCTTACAACCTTTGTAAATGATATGAGAGATATTTTAAGATATGACAGGCACTCAAGATATATTAGTGGAAATTTATCATCTACTGAACTCACCGATTTAACATCATAAAAAAAGGGGGGTCGTTGACCCCCGTATAATTATTCTTCCGCTAGTTTTTGGAAGTACGATAATGCATCGTCATCCTCATCTTCATTAACTGAAGAAGGAGTTGTTGATACAGCAGCAGTTACTAACTCTTCTGCAGCACCACGATCATTATCTTCATCAGCAACTTCATATTCTGGAGTTACTGTCTTCTTGTTTCCAAGAACATAATCTAAACGAGTCTTTAACTCTTCATATGTCTTGAACTGATCTGCAGCGACTAACTCAGCAAGTGAGAATTGTCTTTTCCATAGAGATTCAAGAGCATCGTCATCATCTAAGAGAGGACTTACAGCAGCAAACTCAGAACTATCATAGTTTCTGTATCCTGCTACGTTCTTTGCCTTCAACTTAAAGTTGGCACCTTGCCAGAAATCAAATGGATCAATTGCTTCCTCATCTTCAAACTCAGGTTGCATTGCTGCAGTAAGTTTGTCAAAGATTTTCTTTCCATACTTGTATAGAAATACTTTACCTTCGTTCTCAGGATTAGCGGGGTCTTTCACAACATAGATGTTAGAGACGTAAGTAAGTTTACGCTTCTGCTTTCTTGCTGTTTCTTTTCCAGCATCAGTACCATTGTTCCAGAGTAATGAGTTATACTCAGAAACTGGGTCTTTCTGTCCAAGAGTAGTGAGTGAGTTCTCAATATACCATCCACCAGGTCCTTGAAATGCATGAGAATATAGTTTTACAAATGGTAAATCTTCATTTTCTGGTGCAGGTAGAAATCTGATAACAGCATAACCGTTACCACTCTTGTCTACATCTAACTTCCAGATACGGTCATCAGTGTTACCGCCTGTGTTGTTCATCTTCTCGACTTCTTTAACTAACTTTGCTGTTAGTGAGCCAAGTTTAGATTGTTTTTTTAGGTCTTTAAAAGACATTTGGATACCTCGGATAAATTGGATACGTTGGATAATTGGATTATATCAGATAAGTTCTTAAGAGTCAAGCTGTGTCTTAAGATTGTCAATAGTATTTGACATTCCAGAAAATAGCAATGACATATCAGTTCCCTCTGGAAAACCAAGAAGTTGAACTGATTGCTCTAAGTGCTCCTTTAACTCAATTGCTTCTGGATCTTTTGACAAACTAATGCGTGTATACATTAGTTTTTGCTTCTCTAACAGATTAGTGAGTTTTTCAATATGTTCAAGTTTGTCTTCACGACTCATAGTGCCAAACTTGAAGGCTTTTTGATATATCTCGGCTTGAAGTCCGTGAATATCTTCTAGTCCTTCTTTGACTATATCAGAATCAAAAAATTCACTCATTTATGATTTCCCTTAAGATTTTTTTAAATTGGAACACATTTATATTTAGGAAAGGTTTATACTTCTTAATTTTAAGACTGACGGTTTCCCATACTGGATCTTTTAATTTTTTATCAAACCTCTCTGAAAATGCGAAAATGATATCAAATATAACAAACGTCTCTAAAGATATATCTCCACCTAAAAATCTCTTTAATATTATTGGATGTCCCTTCTTACACTCTAATATCTTATCCAAATTATTACCATCTAACAACTCATTTGATTGTTCCTTAAACATATAAGACATACTTTGTTGTCTTTTCATCCAGTCAGAATATGTTCTCTCCCCAGAGTTAATAATCTCCCCTATCCATAAATTTTTTGGATTATCTGTAGTTACAAAGTTTGCTAACAAGAAATTGACAATTTCAGCGTCAGAATACTTTCTTGATGTTTTCTCAAACCAATACTTATCTTTTCTCTTATTAAAAGATGTAACTGTAGCACTGGATTTTCCACCATACCTAAAGAAATCATATTTACGATTTGTAAAATGATTTTTCATTGATAGATATGACTGATACGTTTCAAATGGTGTCACTTTCATCAACTTCTTCCATGTTACCAAGTTCTTCAATTGCATCAACGGGAACTTCAACTTCCCCAATGCGATACCAGTGTTGTTCCACACCAATACTATCAGGTCTTACTCCAAGATATTCTAAATCTCGAAATGTATGTTCACGCAACATCGCTTGTAAACGATAGTGCATTAATTCAGATTGTTTAGGCATTATAAAGGTAATTTTGCTCTTGATGTAGGTTTCATAAAGTTAAGTCTCGTAGCATCCCATTTAAGTCTTTCCTTTAATGGTTTTGAAATTAACTTTGATACTGATTCTACCTCAATATTGTTAGTTTCGCAATAGTAGCAGATGGCATCGATATAATTGAAGTCCTGTTCTGCAGCAACAATCTTTTCGATCTCCATTGCAAATTTAGAAGGAGTCAAGAATTTGTTCTCGATTGCCTGTTCTAGTTCTTTATTCGGTTCCATAGAGTTCCAGTTTATCTTGAACAAATTTGTTAATGTATTCTCCGAGGAGTTTGATATACTTTGCTTTGTTGTACTCTTCATAGACGATGCATTCTCCATTTTCACAGGACATGATAATTACTAATTTTTTAACAGATATACCCGTTAATTCATATAACATACAACCGTATGCCATACACTGGACAAAATAATGTTCAATCCAGTCTCTTGGTTTTGGTTTTTTAGAAGTCTTAAAGTCGATTATTGCTAGTTCTTTGTTGTATTCTGCAATGCAATCAACAGTTCCAGCAATGCCAAGTTGTTTACTATAGAGAGCACCCTCTAAAGCGTAAATATTATTTATGTTATTGATTTTTCCCTTGGCGACCTTAAACAGAAAATCTGAAATCGGAGGAACCTTTGGTAACTCCTCATCATTATATAGATGATGTTCAGTAAGGGTGTGAAAGTCAGTACCACGGGTGGTTGCTGCTTTTGTAATTTTGTCTGCAACCTCATTACCAACTCTTTTTCTCCAATCCAGAAATATCTGTTTATTGAAGTGACTGGTAATAGATGTGATTGAAACTAACTTAAGTAATTCATCTTCATCAGGTACATTATAATAACGTACTCCATCAATAGTTTCCCTTGATAACTTAGGAAGATCAATATCTACATGATTAAACATTAAAGTCCAACTTCTAATTTTGAAATAATATATTCTTTGACAAGTCCAGAACGAACTATATCATCAATCCCAAACTCTATTATATCAAAGGATGGCATTTTACGCAAGATGTTAAGGAAGTCGTGTATGCCATTCCTGTCATTTGTTTTTACCAAATCAGTTTGACTTGCATCCCCACAGAATATTATCTTGCTATTTTCACCTACACGAGTGATAATTGAATCTAACTCATGGAAGTTTAGATTTTGAAATTCATCTACAATAATAATCGCATTATCTAATGTAGTTCCACGAATAAACGATGTGCTCCAAAATTTAATACTGTCTTGTGCCTTGAGATTTCCATATAACATCTCAAAATCAGCATCAGATGGCATCTGAAACATATATTTTACCATATTCTTATATGGTATTTGGTAAATATCAGCTTTATCTTCGTGATCTCCTGGTAAAAATCCAATTTCTCTTGTGGATACTAAAGACCTTACCAAATAAATTTTTTCGTATGGTGTAGTTTCATCAAGAATATCAGATAACGCATTATATAATGAAATAAAGGTTTTTCCTGTCCCTGCTGTCCCATATGCAACTAAATGTTTATTTTGTGAATATGAGTCAAAAAGTTTTTTTTGATTATCAGTGATCGGTTCTATATCAAGAAGATATGTATTACTTATTGGTTTCTTTCTCTTCATTTGCTTGGTTGTTAAACCAATTCCAATCGGATTGTCTCCGTTGGTTTTCTTTTTTCTCGGCATTTTATTAAATGGTTTTTATGGTATTATTCCTTGGAGCATTTCTTTTTGCTTTATTGAGAATATCATTCCAACCTGGTGCTTTCTTTCTTAATTTATCTTTCCACTCACCGACTTCACCAACACCTGGCATAGTTGAGGGATCAGAATAATCTCTTAACCAATCAGGATTATCTTTACACCACTGATCCCATTCTGTGATACTCATCATCACTTCTTTTTGTTCACCAGTTTTTGTATTTACTACAGGATATGTTGCCATTTAGATAATAATAAGTTATGTAAAGTTATTTAGTCCACTCCAGTGCCTCAGCTACTGTAGGATATTTTTCAACAAATAGATGTTTACAAGCATTTGCTATATCCATATGTTCTTTCTGAGTTCCGTGTGCACTTCTTAATTGTATATAGTGTATCCAAGAACGACACGATCCCGTCATATACAATCTTGTGGGAGTTGCAAGTGGTAGAACAAATCTAGCACACTCTTTTGCTACTCCTGACTCCAACATTTGATTATATAATGCCAAAGAAGAACTAAACAAAGTATTCATTTGTTTTTCTAATTTTTCAACAACTGCAGGTTCTAGGTCATCTATTGAATTTTGACGATTTTTTGTATCTTGTCTTCTTAATTCTGGTAATTCAATTTCTCCTAATAAATTACTATCAGCATATCTTTGAGAAAACTCTTGAAATGTAAAACTACGATGTCTTAGTATTTGTGCTGCAAGACCACGGGTAGTTTCAATTTCCAATGTCATTGATGATTGCTCAAAAACAGACCAATGTTGATGTTTGATACAATATCTCAATAATCCTGCATAATTCTCATTATCTTGATTATTCGGATTTGATACTCTGGCAATATATGCCATTGTCTGCTCTGGATTAGCAGTGATATTTACAAAACTTACTTTCATTTAAATCCTTTTGATGTTTGTTCTTCAATGATTGCCAATTCATTTTTTGCAGTCTTTAATTGCTCTTTGATTAGTTTTAACTTATCATCATCATAAAGCTCTCTTTGTCTTAAGAGTCTTTCTAACAATTTAACTAATCTTTTTGCTCTACTAATCTGGGTAGCCATCGTCATCGTCATGAAGTTCATCATAATCAGTAATACTCTTAAAGGCAGGTGAATTCTTGTAAGCATCAACATCAGAATATATCTCTGCTTTAATTGCATCGACTGCCAATTCTAATTGCCTGAGTCTCAATTTAAGTTGTTCTCTGTCCATATAAATATGATTTCCAATAATTATAGCATAAAAAAAGGGGGTTAGCAACCCCCCTTAATATTAAGCACTAACTGCTTCGTTTGTGTGCTTTACTCCTCTGTAAGTTAGTTGTGATGTTGACTTAACAGATTTTTTCTTGTCATTGGTGTCATAAGCAACACCACGGTATGTGACTTGTGCCATTTGGTTTCTCCTAAAGTAGTTGGACTTTTTACATCCGTTCCTTCAGTCGGCTTTTGCGTCTCCCGTAGGAGATGAACGAACCCGTTCCGAGTCGGCTTACTTGCGTCTTATGGTTTGAAATCGCATTCTTCTTCTACTTTAGTTTTAAAGTAGTTTATCAAATCTGACTTTGATTGTTCATCAAGATATTCATCTTTCCGAACCTCTGAAGCCAAATCCTTCCAACCGTCACACCGAATAGTCC